>ENA-OWPA01000718-OWPA01000718.1-bioreactor-metagenome-genome-assembly--contig:-NODE-718-length-35587-cov-5.029090_pt1 | contig 35587 bp, 34 predicted proteins | sample MGYA00238139_ERZ651803 | MGnify/ENA primary metagenome ERZ651803 (study PRJEB26909, sample SAMN07631231) | bioreactor metagenome | isolation source: Switchgrass digestor | place: USA: Dartmouth... | reverse complement strand
AGGGAAAATTCTTTCCGCTACGATTCATCGTAATCCAACAGGAAAATATTTTTTATCCATTCTTTGTGAAACTGAAATTAATTCTTTGCCTACGTCAGAAAAAGCAATCGGTATTGATCTTGGTTTAAAAGACTTTGTAATTCTTTCTACGGGAGAAAAGATTAGTGCTCCGAAATATTTTAGAAAATATGAAAAACAATTAGTTAAATGGCAACGCATTCTTTCTCGTCGCAAATATGGCGGAAGTAATTGGAACAAAGCACGATTAAAAGTTGCAAAAATCCATGAAAAGATTGTAAATGCAAGACGCGATTTTCTACATAAACTGTACGCCAAACTGATTCACGAAAACCAAGTGATCTGTTTGGAGGACTTGCAGGTAGAAAATATGATGAAAAATCATCATTTAGCAAAATCTATTACAGATGCATCTTGGTCTGAATTTGTTTCTATGTTAGAGTACAAAGCTAATTGGTATGGTAGAATTGTTGTAAAAATAGGTAAAACATTTCCTTCGTCTCAACTTTGTTCTGAATGTGGATACCGGAATAAAGAAGTAAAAAAATTAAATCTACGTGAATGGATATGTCCAAATTGTGGAGCGCACCATGACCGAGACGTAAACGCAGCAGTAAATATTTTGCGAGAAGGTATGAGACTTTTCACCGTCGGGCAGACGGGGTGAGCTTGGTCAATATCCTGTCAATGGACAGGAGTTCCCAAGAATCCCCTAACTTTAGTCATGGGGAGTGTCATAAAAAATTAAAACAAAAGGGTTATTTAGTGGATGAAACAGGTTAATCACTAGCAGCGGTTCATTATATATATAGAAAGGAGTTGTATATGTTTGGTTGATAAGCTGCAGTTTTGTTTGAGTGTGCGTAAGTTTATTGCTAAGGAAAAGGGATGGTTAGGTACACCGTCGGATTTGCTGGAAGAACTGCGTAAAATAGATAGTACGCTACAGATAGACAATGTGTTTCAGTTGTCAGCACTGCTAAGACACAATAAGGAACTGTTGGATAGGTACGAAATTAGGTTTAAGCGTATGAGGATTGGTGCAGGCGGTGTGCGTTATATCATGCTGTGGTATGAAGATAATATGCAATATGCTATGAATAAACGCTGGGGTTTGATGCGGGATAGAGGGCGACCAAGAAAAAATAGATGCGATGCAAGCGAAGCTGTTGGACAAGATGCTGGGTCAACTACCAACTAATTAGCACCATAGGTGCTTTAAGTGGAGGTGGTGATTTTTGGCAAAGGGTGTTAACTTAGATTTGGCGTATTTAATTTATTTGTTTATGGATGGTAAAACTACTTGGGCAGGGACTTATGATGATTTGCGTAGACCGTTAAAACGTATTGCTAAAGAGTATTTTTGCAAGGATATGACTGAGGACGACTTTAGTGATTTTATTTTTGATATAATGTGGTTATCAGATAACATTTCTTTTGGTATGAAACTAAGTAAAAGTCTTGATGCGTTAGCTGCGTATGGTATTACAGTAGAGAAAAAACGTAGAACTGGCGGTACTAAAGTGTTAAAGCTTACTAAAGCAACGGTCTAAACAGTCTTGAGGAGTAACACAGTTTGTTTGTATTAAAATGATGGGTTTAGAGTGTAAAGATAAGCACGTAAGGGAGTGAATGGTGCTATGCAAAAGGTTTTAGTTGGGATTGACCCCGGACATGGCGGGCGTGATCCGGGTGCTGTGGGTTTAGGTGGTACTAAAGAAAAGGATGTTACGCTGGCAATAAGCCTTAAAGTTGCACAAATACTGCGTGCTGCTGGGGTTGACGTGTTACTTACACGAAATACTGATACGCATTTAGGGGCAGACCAAAGACAAGACTTGTTTGCCCGCAGTCATAAATTTAATACTGCAAATTGCGATATAGCAGTGTCTATTCATTGCAATTCTAGTGCTAATCGTGCAGCTAACTACTTTTCAGTTTACGTTATAGGTTTAGGTGGGTCTGCAGAAAAACTAGCAAAATTAGTTGTTGGGGAGATTAAGGCTGCTACTAATTGGCATTGGGGATCGGATGATGACGGTGTAAGAGAAAAGAACTTGCATATGTTGCGTGAAACTAAAATGCCAGCTATATTAATTGAATGTAATTTTATTAGTAATGCTGCGGTTGAACTGCAGCTTAAAAGTCCTGCTTTTCAGCAAGTATTAGCAGAAGCAATTGCAAAAGGTATTCTAAAGTATTTTAAAATGGAGGTGAATGGTATGCCTGAGCAGTGGAAGTTAGATATTGTTGAAAAAGCTAAACAACTTGGCTTAATTACTCAAGACCATAATCCAGATGAACTTGCTAGTAAATGGTTTGTTTTGCAGGTTTCGATGAACGCACTTAATGCAGTAGAAAGTAAGAAGAAGCAATAAGCACAGTTATAGGCAAACATACGTACGGTTAATGGTAGTTATTGGTAAATGTTAGGGAGGTGCTGGTGCGAATGGCTTTAGAGCAGGTACTTATATACGGTTTTCCAGCAATAGCAATTATTATTGCTGTGGTTAAAGTTGCAAGGGAACTAGGCTTTGATACAAAGTATGTCCCAATATTAAGCTTAGTTTTAGGTATTCTTTGTGGTATAGTAATTTCCTTTGAACAGGGATTGACTATACCTGCAGGTATAGTTTTAGGGGTAGTTTTAGGTACTGCCGCTTGTGGTACTTATGACGTAGGAAAATATAATAAAGTATAGAGAAAGTGGGGGCTAATCCCCACTTTCTACAATTTGTTTATATTTTTGGAAAGTTATTGGTGCGATTGGGTAGACCAAACGCACTATTTTTTCTGCCAATTCCCTAATTTCCTTTTGCGCGTGTTTGTCTAGACGTAAGTCGAGCAGATTAAATAAAGACCTAGCATTAATACTCATTGTAAGATTTGTTGCTGCAGCCTGTGGAAGAACCATACGAGCATCTTCTGGTGCTATACCGTTATTACTTAATTGTGTGTATACCTCTAGTGCTTTATCCACAAAATCTATAATAGTAGCTTTATGTTCTTCAGGTATGTGGTCTGGTATTACAAAATCTAACTTTTTCTTCGTGTAGTTAACATACCGTTGGCTTTCTACGGTATAACTAGCTATTCGGTGTCTAGTAAGTTGAGCTAAACATGCACGACTAATACCCTTTATAGAAAAGGTAAATACCAGATGTTCAAATACAGATGTGTGTCCATTTTGCAAACAGCGGGTTATTGCTTTAGCACTAGGTTTTGTACGATAGCAGTAACTAATAGCTTCAGCTATTAGTGCATCGCCTTCCGCTAAATTTAAATCATTCTTTATTGAGTTTACTGGTCTAGAGTATGCCACTAACTCAACCTTCAATACAATCACTCCTTTTAGTAATTTATGCTATTATTATAATGTATATAATAATTTTTGTAAACTACTTGACAATAAATATTATAAATGTTAGTATATGTTCATCGTTAAAATGTTTTGGAGGTGTTATGCTTGTACGTTAAAAGTAGATTAGCTGTAGTTTTAGCTGAGCGTCGTATGCGAATGACAGATCTTGTGGAACTTACAGGAATTTCATTTAATACTATTCGGCGTTATTACTACGGTGACGACATTAAAAAGCTAGATTTGGATATTGTAAACCGTATCTGCCAAGCACTTAATTGTACGATTTCTGATTTATTCATTTTTGTCAATCCTGATGAACAGGAAATAGACAAATAGATAAGTGAAATGCATCCGTAAATAGGGGAGGGATGCTTTTTTGGCTACGAGAGAGGAGTTTATAACAAGTGCAGCAGATTTAAGGTTTAGGGCTGGGTTTTCTGTGATACCGTTAATAGCGGGAACAAAAAAACCTATTGTTTCTTGGGAGAAATATCAGAAAGAAAGAGCTGGTTATGGAGAAATACTGTTATGGTGGTCTGCAGAAGATTCACGTAATGATAAAAAGGGTATAGCAGAAGTATGCAATTTAGGAATTGTTTGCGGCAGTATTAGTGGCGGTTTAGTTGTATTAGATGTTGACCCTAGAAAGGGTGGTTCGTTAGGTACATTATTTAGAAAGTTCGGTTTAGATTTAACAGAAGCAGTTATGGTGGAAACAGGTGGTGGCGGATGGCACATCTACTACAAAGCACCTAAAGGAAAAATAATTAATACTATGGTTTTACTGCCGGGTATTGAGGTTCGCAGTGAGGGTGCTATAGTAGTTGCACCACCGAGTATCCATCCAGATACTGGTAAAGAGTATAAATGGGTATGCAGTCCGTTTGATCGGGAGATTGAGCCTTTACCATTCCAGATTATGCAGGCGATAGAGAAAAAGAAAACAGATAACACTGTTAGCGTAAAAGGATACGGTCCAGAACCAACAGAGGAAATTGTACGAAGTGTACTGCGTGAAGTTCTTCTTAGTGTTGGTGAACAAGCAGATTCTCAATCAGAAGCGATTAATCATTATATACTAGGTAAATTTGATAAGCGACGGGATAAAGAAATAGATAGGTCTGGTTGGTCGTATACTCTTGCAAGGCTGCTTTTAGAAAAAGGCATAGTTGCTCAAGATGACCATATCCGTTTAGCCACAGTTGTATATGGTTCTAACGTACATAAATCTAAATTCAAGAATAGAGCGGATAGATGGCAAGATGCGTGTAGAATAGCTGATGTTGCGATTAACGCAGATTACTCAGAAGGCATTGACGAATTTACAGAAGTTATTGCTAACAAATACAAAATCCCACCATTTCCAGAAAAAATCTGTACTGGACTTATAGGTGAAATAGCCCACGCACTTGATGAAATAAGTGAAGCACCTTTAGCGTATTTATATCATGCGTTAATGACGTGTTTTAGTATTTACGCCGCAGGAAGTGTTACATTAAACACTAACCTGAAAGTTAAACCAACACTATATACAATTTTGTTAGGTCATAGCAGTCACAGTCGTAAATCCACAGCTATAGATAAAGCTATTGACTTTTTTGGAGATGCCTTAGGTGATAATTTTTATGACCGCACATACCAAGGATTTTTTGGTAGTGGTGAAGGTGTTCTTAAAAAATTGGCTGATGTTGGACAGAAAAATTCAAGAGGTTTAGCTAATGTCCTGTGGAGTGTAGATGAGTTTGAGCAGGTTATAGCACGAAGTACAATGGAACACAGTATATTAGCACCTTTGCTGCAGACTTTATATGAAAGCGATAGGTTTGAGTATACAACTGTAACAAGAAATGTTCGTGTGACAAATGCTTATCTCAGTTTGTTAAGCTCATCTACTATTGACACTTTTTCATCCATGTGGGAAAAACGCTTAACAGAAGGCGGTTTATTGAACAGGCTTTGGTTGGTAGCACCACATCCTGCTAAGAAGTTGGTATTACCTCCAGAGTTAGGTGCGGAAGGTGAACGTTTAAAAGAAGATTTGCGTGAATTAATTTGGTCACTGGAACAAGGCCCTGTAATTAAGGTGGGTGGTGTTGAGCGTAGGTTAGCCGCTGAAATAAATACACATAAAATACCTTTAACAACTAAAGCGTTAGATTTGTGGACTGCTTTTTATTTGGAAGAATTTCCTATACTTACAGAAGAAGCACCAGAAGCAGCACGTAGACTTGAAACATATGGTTTACGCTTTGCATTATTAACAGCGTTAAGTCGTAAAGAATTTGAAGGTATAAGTAGGGATACTTTAGAGAGAGTCATAGCTTTATTAAAATATGAATTTAGTGTCCGTAAAGCACTAAAACCATTAGACGCTAAAAGCGATACTGCTAAAATAGAGCAGCTTATTTGCAGGAAGTTATGCGAGGGGCAGTTAACTAAACGTGATTTGTATAGAAGTATCAGCGGGCATAGGTATGGTGCTGGTTTATTTGAACGCGCACTAGATAATTTAGCACGAATTGGTTTTATACACATAGAACGCAAAGGTAAACAAGCACTTATAACCTTAGTGGATACTCTTGACTAGTTGACTTGATAAAAATATAATGTTACTTTTATGTAAAATAACCGTTGTATAAATATACAGCGGTTTGCATTTTTATACAAGCCAGGAGGCTGTATTTGCTTGTTTGAACCTTGGGGTAGTTATGACGAATTTTATGAAGCATGGAAAAACGCTGCATTGCACATACCTTTAGATTTATCTGTTGTATATTTGCGTTTGTTAAGTTGTGGTACTACACATTTTACAGCAAAGATACCGAAAGACAGTAAGTACGTTGTTCATAAAACTACAAGAGATACTATTTGTGGTTGGCATAAGCGTTTAAGCAATCCAGACTCATATGCACGCAGAGTATATTATGGTTGCGACTGGAAGAAAGCAGTTTTATATGCAGAAATTTTTGAAATAGACCCTTTAATGATTGTAAATGAAAATGCTTTTAAATCTGAAAAATATACTGTTATCGGCTCTAACTATTGGTATCGCCCGTATAAAATACTTTTTACAGCATACCAGCAAGGTATACCTCTTAAAGATCTTGTACCCGAATGGTATCACCCAAATTTAGAACAAGCAAAACGTGAATGGTATTATTCAAAATACCATATAATGCTGTATGCAGGTGCTGCACAAACTAATAAATACAACACATACAAAAAGCGTATGCATTTGTATAATGCACTTTGTACTGCTGAAAAATTAGGAATACCTATTAAAGATTTATTTATAGATGAAACACCTAAGAATAGAACAGCTTTTGGCATGACTGCCCAAACATTAGGTAAATTAGATGAAGTAGATTCAATGTTTGTTTACGCTGTAGGGTATTTATTAGCTAATGGTGTAGGTGCTACAGATGACGGTGAACTCGAAGATGCGTTACGGAAGTTGATAGTTAAACGTAACGAGTGGAGGAATATATATCGTGCAAAAAAAAGATCAAACACAAAAGGAACAACTTGATAAAAAAGTTGTGGAGTATCTAAAAAGCTTAGAACCTGTGGAGGAAGATGACGCTACATCCAGTGTAGCAGTTTTACCAGCTAATATAGATGAACTTATACAGACATTAGATGAAACGATAGTATCCTACTTAACAGCACCACGTCTGCCTGCGAAAGAAGATTTTAAAACAATGTTTGAATTATCATTAGAGTTTGAAGATTTTCTGCGAGTATTTAAAGAACGTGTTGCTGTTAGTGCATTAACTTATGTGCCAGCAGCGGTACACGCTATGGGTAAACTGGCAGCACAAGGAGATGTCCCAGCGGCTAGAGTATTATTCACTTTAGCTGGTATGGATACTAACAGTAAATCAGGCAGCACCAGTAATGTTTTAACTCAAGTTAATGTAAATGTACCTACTTTAAAAGACATGGTGGTGGACGTCAGTGACAGCACAGATTAATACTTTATGTGCCGCACACGCTAAAGCAGATTATAAAGATTATTTAACACAATTAACCCTGCATTTTGTGGATAGACTATTTCCAAAAAGTGCTAAGAAAACTATTATGGATATGCCACTAGTTGGGCCTAATGGTTTACGTCAACAGTTAGGCGAATTAAGTTTAGAGTATTTTGCTAGAGCGTATTTTCCAGAATATTTCATTAAACCGTTAGGTGATTTTCATAGAGCAGCATATGAAGAACTAACTAAAATTTTAGCTAAACCTCCTTCACGTAGGCGTTTAGCCAGAGGGTGGCCTCGTGGTTTTGCTAAATCAACTATCTTTAACTTTTTCACACCTACAAATGCTATGGTTTATGGTAAGCGTGGTTTTATACTGCAAGCTTCTGATACTGAATCACAGGCTACAAGTTTCCTTGCAGATATTAAAAATTCTTTAGACGGTAATCCACATATATTCCAAGATTTTGGTGATGTCAAAGGGAATGTCTGGCGCAGCGATATGGTTGCAGTTAAAAATGCTAAAGGTGTTAGTTATGTGGCGGCTATAGGTGCAGAAAGTAGTGCTCGTGGTATTAGGCAAGCACAATATAGACCACAGCTTATTACACTTGACGATTTAGAAAATGATGAATCTGTGCAAACGTTGGATAGGATAGAAAAGCGGTATAAATGGTTAACACGCACATTAATTCCTATCGGTGACGAAACTACTGACATAATTTATGTAGGTACTGTTTTAGCTGAATCTTGTGTATTTGATAGAGTATTAAACGATCCTGCATGGGATGCACAAAAATACTCAGCAATAAAACGGTGGAGTGACTCACCCCTATGGGATGAGTGGAAACGTTTATACACAGATTTGACGGTAAGTAAAGAAGAACGTAGTAAGCAGGCACGAGAATTTTATGAAGCAAATAAAGAGGAGTTACTTAGAGGTACTGAGGTGCTGTGGCCCGAAGGTAAGTCTTATCTTGATTTAATGGAAATGTATATAGATATTGGTGATTTAGCTTTTCAAGCGGAAATGCAGAATACACCGATTAATCCACAGGACTGTATATTTAAACGTGATTGGTTTAGTTACTACGATCCAGAAGTTACACTAAATCGTATAAAAATTGTGGAGTATGCTGGTGCAGTTGACCCATCTCTTGGTAAAAGCAAGCTAGGCGATTATACTGCTATTATTACATTAGGGCGTGGTAGTGATGGATTTATTTATGTTATTGATGCTTTAATAGAACGGATGCCGCCTGATAGGATTATCGACACTATTTTACAAAAAGCAAAACAGTATAGATATACACGTTTTGGTATAGAAGTAAACCAATTCCAAGATTTGTTACGTTTAGAACTGCTTAGAGAAGCAACACGTCGAAATATCTATTTACCTGTCACAGAAATGCGACATAATAAAGATAAGGTCATACGTGTCCAGTCTTTAGTACCATATGTAAAAAATAGATACTTACGATTTAACAGGAATCACACACTTCTTTTAGACCAACTATACAATTTCCCTAAAGGTAGAAACGATGATGGCCCAGACGCATTAGAAATGGCTGTACGTCTGCTTAATACAGGGCCAAGCATTAGTGCAATGGAAGGTGGTGTGGATTCCAGTTACAGTAGAAGAACCTCTGATGATGACGATGATAATGCTAGAAGTTACGGTCTTAGCTGGACAGATTTTTAAGAAAGGGGTTATGAAATGCCTTATTGGTTCGCAGTCGTTTTATTGTTGTGGACACCATTTATTTGCTTATCGAGTATAATTATAGGTGCTTACATCATGTGGTGCAAAGAGCGAGGTGCTAATCCATTAACTGATGTAAAAACTATATTTATGCCTGAACCTTCTACTGCAAATAAAAATATAGATGAACCTATAGGTTTTTATGACTAGGAAGGTGGTGGGTACGTGATATATACAGATGACTACATACCAAAAGATTTAATGGATGATGAAGAACTGGAGGAGTTAGAAGCACTAGAAAAATTTAAAATAGACGAACAACTAGAAAAACTAACTGAGCGTGTGCAAAATCATTTGGATTGGGCAAAAAATAGTACAGGGCGTAAAAAAGCGGAAGCCCGTTGGCGAGATGCTTGGAATTTTTGGTGCGGCAGACAATGGGATGGTATTCAGTCTTTTGGTATTCGAGGTAGAGATGCTGCTAGAAAGAGTATGAAACCTTGCCCTGTGGATAACTTTTTCAAGGCACAAATAGAGGGTATTGTCGGGGACATTTGCGATTCACCTGTGGATATTATTTTATCGCCAACAGAACCTAGTGGTGAAGAACTTGTTTTAGCATATCAAGCTGCTGTTAAACATGTATTGCGTGTTAATAGGTTTGAACGACAACGTGAAACCATAGTACGTAATGCAGAATTATATGGGCCAATGTTAGGTAAAGTATATTGGGATTCGGAGTGGGTTGGTGGTTATGACGTACCGTTTGTAGGTGAAGTGCGTATAGTTACTATTTCACCAGAAAATTTATTTATTGACCCACGAGTTAAGGCTACAGATCCATCAGCAATATCTTGTGCTGAATTCATTATATACGCTGTTAAACGGTCTTTAAGTTATATTAGGAAACGCTATCCAGAAAACGGGCATAAAGTACAAGCGGATACCTATGCAGGGTATTTATCTACAATTAATCCTGAACAAGCAGAAGGTGCTATTAGTCCAGAAGATATGTCAGTGTTGCTGATAGAGTATTGGTACACAGGAGAACCTATTGCACCTAATTTTCCTACGGATTTAGAATATGAGCCTTTTACCGATAATACTGGTAAAGGTGTTCATGTAGCAGTTGTTGCTGGCGGAGTATTGCTAGAGCATAAAACATATGTTTATCCAAAATATCCATTTGCAATAGATTGGCTATACCCTAACGAAGAAAGCGGTTATGGTTATAGTGATGCTCATGACATGCTATTACCTCAGCTTATTTTGAACAAATTAAATGAAATAGGTATTGAAGGACATTCTATACATTCTGTGGGTAACTGGGTTACAGATGAAGGAAATATCCGTAATCCACAGCAATTCCAGAAATTTGCGACAACAGGTGGTGCTATCTTACCAGTCGTTGATGCTAGTCGCATGAAGCGTGAACTTGGTGGTGGTGTTTCTGGTTCATTGTTTAACCACTACAATCAAGAACAACGTGCTATGGAAGCTGTTAGCGGCAGAATTGATATAACGCAGGGTCGTGCACCAAGAGGTATACGAGCAGCGTCTGCTATATCCCTCTTACTGCAACAAGCTGCAGGACGTATTAGGCAGCGTTCTAGATCAGTTGCCAGCTATATTGAGCAGGTAATAGATTTAGTTATTATGAATATAGGACATTTTTATACTGACGAACGTTTAATACGGGTTGACGGTGTAGACGATAAACCTAAATGGCTGACTGTAACTAAAGACTCTTTTGTTAGGTACAAAAACTATGTAGATTTGGATGGCAACCAGATACAAGAGGAATTTATACCACAATTTGATATTATCGTTAATGTAGGTTCAGAAACGCCTACATCGAAAGTATATTATGCAGAATTAGCAACACAGTTATATGATAAAGGTATTATAGACGAAATAGCATTACTTGAAGTATTAGATTTCCCAAGATGGCGACAAGTATTAGAGCGTAAAAAGAAAGCAGAGCAGGAAGCTATGCAACAACAAATGCAAGCTTCTGCGATGCAAAATAACGCTGGTGGAGGTGTTATACCACAAGATACACCTATAGATATACAATCTAATATACCTGAAACACCTGTAGCAAATCCCATAAACGAACCTGTGGGTATGCCTACAGAAAGTGTGCAGGAAAGCGATACTGCTACAACAAATATTCCACCAGAACTATTAGAACAACTAATGTTATCACTGCAAGGTGTACCACGTAATCCTAGTGGTGCAGTTGTAGGTACTGCTGATGACGATGAACTAACGCAGTTAGTGGCATTGATTCAGCAGTTACAGATGGGTAGAACCCCGATTACCTAAGCGGCACATCGGCTTTTCAGATGTGGTAAATACGCCTACGCACAGGGTGTTAAAAATGTGTGTATATTACCCGTTACAGTATGGGTTAAGCTGTAGAGGAGGATATTTAATGTTTAAAAAAGAAGATGATTTTAGATTTGATTTGCAATTATTTAGTGATGCTGGTGACGATCCTTTAGTAGATGACGATGATGACGCTGATGCTGGTGGTCTACTAGATGCTTTTGATTTGGATTTAGATGCTGATGACGATGATGAGGATTATAACGATACTGAGGTTATACCTAAATATCGTGTGCAGCAGCTTATTAAAGAACGTGTGAACAAAGCACAGCGTAAGTACCAACGGTTAGCAGACCAATTTAAAGAAATTTTTGGTGTTGATCCAGAAGAAGCTATGGAATTAGCTAAGCAGTATCAGACTACTGCAGGGTTTGATAATGCACAGCTAAATTATGGCGTACCACAAAATAATTTTGTACCTGACGGTTATATACCCGAAGGTGCTTATGCACAGCCTGCACAGTCAACGTATCTTGCACAAGATCCAGTAATCGCAGATTTGCTTGCATGGAAGGAGAACATAACACGCAGGCTTAATACTGAGCGTGAAGCTATGGAGTTTGTGCAGAAGTTTCCGGGGGTTACTGAGATACCTCCAGAAGTAATTGCTAGACGTAATGCAGGTGGTGTTACTTTAGCCGAAGCGTATAGTATTTATTTAGGTAATAACATCAACAAACATACAGCAAATGCTCGACGTGAAGGTGCTGAAGCCGCTAAAAGGAATATCCAGCGTAATAAAGCGTATAGTACAGAGGGTGCAGATTATTTTGCAAGCTCTGGTGCTAACGATGTGGATATTCTTAGTAGCGAAGAACGTGAATTTGCTGTTAATGTTTTAGGCATGAGTCCTAAACAATATTTAAGGTATAAGAACAAAGCACAGAAGTATCGTTTTACTGAATAGGAGGTGTCATTTTAATGTTTAGATTAGTTGAACAGACTGATAAAGCTCCAGTAATTATGGAGTTTTATGTGAATAATAATGAAGCTATTGCTGAAGGTGAGTGTTTAGTTTTCGCTAACGGCAGGTTAACCAAAGCATCTGCTGGTGGTGCTGTAGCAGCAGTTTCTCTACATAGTGTCGAAGCAGGTATCGACAAAACCTGTAAAGTACATTTAGTCCTTCCCGGACAAGTTTGGGAAGCAGCTTATACAGGTACTCCAGATGCCGGCTTTGTGGTAGGGTGTGCCACAGCAGATATAGATAGCACTGGCACTATGCTGAACGCTGCAGATGTTGAATCAGGGCCTTGTGCTATAATTGCTATAGATGGTGCGAACGCTAAAGCCAAAGTTGTTTTCAAAAATAGACAGTTGTCTTAAAGATAATTTTACTTAATGGAGGTGGCGTGGCATTATGATGACAAGAGAAAAATTTGCACAGTTTCTAGAACCCTATTTATTTCAGGTTTACGAACAAACCATAGAGCAAGGTGACGACCTTGTAACTAGATTATATAACGTAAATACTTCTGAAAAAGCGGAAGAAAAAGTTGCTGGTATCGGTAACTTGGGGTTAATGCAAAAGTGGAATGGTTCTGTTTACTACGACACACCTAACCCCTTGTGGGATAAAGTTTATCGCCATGAAAAATATTCTATTGGTATTATGATTGAGCGGGATCTTTGGGAAGATGCACAATATCCAGAAATTAAATCCCGTATAAACGGTGCTACTTTATCCGTACATCGCACCAGACAGTTACATGCAACAAGCGTTTTCAATAATGCTTTTGATATTAACTTTCCTGGGCCTGATGGCAGACCTTTATGTGATACACAGCATCCTTTATATCCGGGTGCTACTGAAGTACAGAGTAATGCTGGTACTTCTGAACTCAGTATTGACAACATCGAAGCTACCCGCATAGCTATGATGAATTTTACTGATGACAGAGGTAAAAAACTTTTAATACAGCCGGATACCATATTAGTTTCACCCTCCCTGCAAATGCGTGTGGAAGAATTTTTGAAATCTGATGGTAGAGCTGATACCGATAAAAGAGCAGATAACGTTCGTAAAAATGCGTACAACGTTATTGTGCTTCCTTTACTTGAAAATAGTAATAATTGGTTTATGGTAGACAGCAAATTAATGAAACAGTACCTGATGTGGTTTGAAAGACGTAAACCTGTACCTGAAAGAGATGAAGATTTTGATACTGAAACTCTTAAATGGAAATATGTATGCAGATACAGCTTTGGTTTTCATGGATGGCAGTGGATTTATGGACATAATGTAGCATAAATATGTAGCTAAGCCTAGTTGTTAGGGGGGCGATAGCAGAGGGATAGCACAGCGTCCCTCTGCTATTTGCATATTGTAGGGAGGTGTGACTTTAGTGCAATGCAATCAGCATGAGAATGTGTGTATGGAAATGCGTACTTTAAATAAACGTGTGACTACATTAGAGAAAAATGCTTTAATCAACGATCACTTAATTGATAATTTATGTGAACAGTTAAGCGTACTTACAGAGGAGATTAGACATTTAGCAGTAGAACAAGGAGAGCGTATTACACAGCTAGAAATACAAAATAGCTCAGATAAAACTGAATTGCGGTATTTAGGGGAAAAGATAAACCAAGCTATATCCATATTCCTGTGGGGTGCTGGTGCGCTAGCTACATTCTTATTAGGACTACTAACGTACGTACTCCAAACAAAAGTGTTATCTTAGCGTGGAAAAGAAGGTGGTGTCTTATTAAATGAATTTGTTAGAGTTATGTAATTATTACTGGTGGAGCATTGACGACAACCCTGCTAATCCGCTGCTTATGGATAAACAAACTTTAGTACAGTTAATTAACCAAGCACGTCAGGACTTAGCTAAAGATTTAAATATTATAAAGGAGGTAACTTTAGTACCTGACGCTAATGGCGTTGTGGATTTACCTGAGGATTTAATATTACCCCTGCGTGTTATTTGGGAAGCTGGTGGCAACACCACTGAATTAACGCCTATTTATGACATTAATTTAGCGAATGTGGGTTCGTTAGCAGTTACGCAATACCTATTCTTAGAACGATTACGCATACAAATTTTTGATAAACCGCCAGAAGCTGGTGTAGTAAGAATGTGGTATAAAGCGTATCCAGACGATTTAGTAGAAGATACAGACGTACCAGACGAATTGCCCGTAGAATACCATGAATTACTAGTAACCGTATATGTACGCAGTAGACACGCAATTAAATTAGGACAGTTTGCTGTGTACCAAAATTTAGCAGCCTTATGGGAAGATATTAAACGTGAGTTAGCTGGTGTTGTTGACGTTCGTATTAAACCTGTGGTTGCAGAAAGGGAGTATTTATGGTAAGACGTTCATTAAATTATTCTTGGGCATCTGCTGATATAAAACAGGAATTTATCGCATGGGAAGGTTTTAACGGTATGGACTTAGTAAGCGATACTGTAAACCTTGCTAAAGACTCTGTGACTTTTGCTCTTAACGCAGACTTTACTACGAATTCTGGTGCTATTACTAAGTGTCCGGGTATAGACAAACTGTTTCAAGTACCTCCACCAATTAAAGGCAGTGCTTTAGTAACTATAAAAAATAAGCAATACATTCTTATTGCAAATGATAAAGATTTGTATGCTATACAAGGCGGACGCCGTATATATTCATTCAATACTAAAGATACATGGCAAACTGGTACGGGTACTGTTGAGTACACTGCTGAAGGCACAATTAAAATACCTAGTGGTCAAACGACAGCTTATTGGCAATCGCCAGTGCTTTCATTAGGCGACTGGCCTTATGAAGCTACTTGCACCTACTTAGCAACAGTACCCACAGGCAGTACACTACTTGTGGAATATGCTAACAGTGAAGATAATGTAACATGGTCTGATTGGGCAGAATTACCTAGTAACGGTATACCTGATACTATCACTAATTATATGCGTTATAGATTTACATTAACCGGTGCTACTACAGATTTTTATGTAGCTAGTTGTACTTGTTATATAAGGGGTGAATTTCAAAATCCCGTAAAAGTGTATTCTGGTTTAAGCGGTAACTACGTTAATTTTGCTACATATAAAGATAAAGTTTACATTGCACATGGCGGTAGACCTTTAGTGTTTAATGGCACAGATGTTAGATTAGCTGGTGTGGATGCCCCGACAAGTGCGGCGACTATTGCAGCGTCCACAACTGAGGGTACGCCTAACGGTAAGTATACTGCCCGTTATACATTTGTTAATGCTGATAAAGTAGAGTCTAATCCATCACCTGTATCTGCTGAGCTAACTGTAACTTCTAAACAGATAAATTGGACAATTCCTGTTGGGCCTGAAGGTACAGTGGCTAGACGGTTGTACCGCACAATAGCTGATGGCAAAGCTCATTACTTTGTAACGGAAATTGCTGATAATACTACCACAACTTATACAGATAACAAGAGTGACGCAGAACTTCTAACATCCACAGCATTAGCTGATGACAACAATGTACCACCAGAAGCAAGCAATATCTGTTTACATGGCGACGTTATGTTCTATGTGGACAGTACGGATGATAAAACCTTGTGGTATTCAAAACCCGGAATGCCTGAGCAAGTACCACAAATATCAGGCAAACGGTTTTATCTAACATTTCCTTCAAGTATACGCATGATTTATAGTTTCTCTAGCGTACTTTTTGTATCTGGCTACGGATACACTAAGTTTATTTCTGGTAAGATTTTTCATAGTGACCCTACTGTTAGTGATATAGTAATTAACGATTTAGGTGGTATGGGTGCTTTGCATCAGGAAGTTGTTGCACCGATAAATACACAAAAAGGGCCTATCGGTTTAGCAATGCTTACGGACAGCAAAGAACTTTTTTTAATTACACCTACCGTTATAGATGATATTTTCTCTGTACCGCCTATTTCTGGCCATGTTCAACCGCTGCTGTATGATAGTGCGGATGCAGGTAAATATTCTGTTAAATCTTTTAGGGATAATTTATTTGTGATATTTACTCCAGAACATCCATCTCTTACACAAGTAGCTGATAGTGCTGTATTAAAGTACAATGCTACTACTAGACGGTGGCAGGGTGTAATTACAGCACCTGTTAATAATATATTAACTACTCCTTGGCGTATGTATGCGGTTATGGAAGATGGCTCTGTGGGAAGGTTTCTTACTGCTGAAGATGTACTTATGTGGGGCAAACGCTGGGGGTCTTATTGGGGACATGTACCTACAACTATAATGGACAAAACTGTACCATTTATTGTAGATACTGCATATAAGGCGCCATCTAAATCACAAAAAGCACGTTATCGTTATTTACAATTAATTGTTAGTGGCGATAGTATAACTGATAATTTAGAAGTGCATGTTGTTGTAGATGGTGTAACACAGGTTGTAAAAGTTGGCCCAAAAGAGAATTGGAATGTGAGAAACATTTATGGCAGTACATATGGTTTTGGGCGGCAAAGTGCTGTTATTTCTGGTATATTTCCATTAAACTTACCGCCGGGGCGTTTTGCAGGTATACGTCTTTATGATGAGTCTCCTTATCCAATCACTGTATACGCAGTAGTATTAATATGTGAACCAGTACGATTAATGCAGGGAGGGATATAAGTGGCTGAAGTCAAGCGTACTTTTGACGGTACTATTGGTCAGCGTTCTAAAGGACGTGGCGGGGCTGACCAAATAGAGCATGATTTAGATAATTTATTTGCGATGTTAGATCCATCTAGTACCATAAAAGACTTTGATACGGGACAAACATATCCCGGCGGTATAAAACCAGAATATTTAGCAAGCGATTTTAGACTTAACGATACTTTCGTAGGTGAACGCACAATAAATCCAAATATTACTGAACCGTATGCAGAAACAGGTACGTTAACTAAATTATTAAGCTGGTTTGCTAAGCGTTTTAGCGAAATATTGGGAACAGGTTCTTGGAAAAGCACTCCGCCTGTGACACTTACAGAAGCGTATCAACACATAACAGCAGACGCACCCCATACAGGACATGAAACATTGGAAGGTGCACAGGCAAAGGTAGATTTACACAATGCTACTACAAATAACGTACATGGTGTAGCAGGAAATGTTGTTGGTACTACAGATACGCAAACACTTTCTAATAAGTCTTTAGGTTCAGATTTAAATGCAGCTAACAACAAAATTATTAATTTAGCTGCACCTACGTCTAATACAGACGCAGCCACAAAAATTTATGTAGACAACACCTTAGGTACACATAAATCTAGTAACGATCACGATAGTAGGTATTACACTAAAAACCAGCTTGCTACAGCAGGACAAGCTATTGTAAGCTGGGGTAATCTTGTGGATGTACCTAATCTAGCTGACCCAAATTTTGCAGGGTGGTTACCACATAGAAATAATTTACCTCTGGATAAACCTGTAAATACTGTATACGGCGTTACTAATGATGGAGATGGTAAGCCTGCTTTGTATGTATGTGTAGCAACCAGCGGTGGTTTAGATGCTCGGTGGAAAAAAATAGGCGATGTGGATTGGACAAATAACCACAGTGGTTTAACTGGTTTGCTTAATGATGATCATCCGCAGTATTTAAATTTAGAGCGTGGTGATAATTTATACTATCGTAAACATGAGGTAAACAATTTACTTACAGGAAAGGCTGATGTTAATCATACGCATACTGATTATGTAACTAGAGTAAACGGCAGTTTAGCAGGCGATTTAGATTTTGCAGGGCATATAGCTAAAAATATGGTAGAAGACAAAGGCATAGCGTTTCCGCCAGACCCTGTGGTTGGGCAAAGATTTTACCGTACAGATTTAAACGAATCTTTTGTGTATAAAGGTACTACAAGTGGTTGGGTAGCTGTATCCGGGCGAGGTGCTGTATTAAAGCGTGAAACATTTACAGCCAATACTTCTGGTGTAGTTACATTTATACTTACGACAGGCAGGTATGAAGTAGGCACATCATCGCTATTAGTTTTTAAAAATGGTGTGTTAGCTAGTCATACTGAAATCAGCAGTATCTCATTTCAATTAAATGTAACTTTAGGTGATATGATAGTTGCATGGTATTTTGAGAATACTCCAGAAGTAATTAATACGGCTGTGCAGAAGGACGGTTCGTTGCAGACAAACTTAAATGCTGATATGCTAGATGGCAAACACGCTTCAGAATTTTTACCATCCACACATTTGGCGGAACACTTACGAATAGAAATAGGCGTAGCACTACCGGAGAATCCCAACAGCAAGACGTTTTGGCTCGAAGATTTGGGGGAGTCGATTGATTTTGTATTGGGGGGTGGCTTATTAATAGGCAACGCTAGTACAGATGGTAGCGATGATGTTTGGTTTGACGAAAACGTTTAAAAAAAAGGGTGGTGGGGAATGGCAGATAAAAAAGTACAAATAAAGTTCAGAAATGCGCAAAACGAGTTTGATAATATCTATCCGAAAACTAAAATGGATCTAGTCGAAGGATTACAAGCGGCGTTGGACAATAAGGTTGATATAGTTGAAGGGAAACAGTTGTCCACAGAGGATTATACAACTACTGAAAAACAAAAATTGGCAGGCATTGAAGTCGGAGCTAATAATTATATTCACCCCACATCAGCTGGGAATAAGCACGTACCTTCTGGTGGTGCTGCAGGGCAAATATTGAAATATGGCGGTTCAAGCGGTACTGCCGTATGGGGTAATATTACTGAAAGTGAATTGCCAACAATTTCTGTATCTAAAATATCAGGATTAGGAACAGCTGCTGCAAAAAATGTCGGAACAAGCGCAGGAAACGTACCAGTATTAGGAAACGATGGCAAACTAGACGCTAGTGTTTTACCAGCCATTGCGATTACAGACACATTCGTAGTAAATTCTGAAAGTGCAATGCTGGCGTTAGATGCGCAAGTCGGTGATATTGCTGTTCGCACTGATTTGCAAAAATCGTTTATCTTAAAAGCGGCACCAGCAAGCACTTTATTGAACTGGCAAGAACTTTTAAATCCAGTATCACCAGTGCAATCGGTCAATGGGAAAACTGGAACAGTTGTATTATCAAAATCTGATGTCGGTTTAGGTTCTGTTGAAAATTACGGAATTGCAACCCAAGCAGAGGCTGAAGATGGAACGTCAAACAATAAATATATGACACCATTAAGAGTAAAACAAGCGATTGATAAAGCGACTATCAATCTCGGCGCAGGTGACATGTTGAAATCTGTATACGATGCTGATAATGACGGTAAAGTGGACGTTGCAAAAACGGCCGAAAGCGTTGCATGGTCGAATGTTACTGGAAAACCGACAACATTTACGCCATCCAGCCATACGCATACAGCGGTAGACTTGCCAAAGGCATCAACAAGCGCGCAAGGGGTCGTACAGTTGATAGATTCTTATACAAGCACTAGCACGTCACTTGTTCCTACTGCAAATTCGTTAAAGCAGGTTTACGAAATAGCTAACAGTAAATCTAAAGTGTTTGTTGGAACTACACAACCGACGGATGCAGATATTTGGTTTGAAACACTATGAGGGGTGAAAATTAAGTGGCTAAAAATGTTTTACCAAAACATTGGAACGGCTCAGAATTTGAAGAATTGCATATTGTGACTAAAGCATCAAATGTATTTACTAATGATAATAAATCTGTGCAACAAAAAATAGATGATTTTACTTCACACTTGGCTGATTATACGCTACAAGTGCCTTATGCAGAGGCAACAGGTACAGCAAATACTTATTCTGTAACTTTGAATCCTGCACCTACTAGCTTAGTAAATGGTTTAGCAGTTGCAGTTAAAATACCAGTAGATAGTACAGGCATATCTACATTAAATGTAAATGGATTAGGCGCAAAAACCATTAAAAAAGCCAATGGTTCTGATGTGACAAATCTTAAAGCCGGTGGCATATATACACTGAGGTACGATGGCGTAAATTTTATATTACAGGGTGAAGGGGCATCTGGTAACGCTACAGCATCCGACCTTCTCTCTGGTAAAACTGCTACTACGGATGCTGGAGAAATAACTGGAACTATGCCCAACAGGGGTGCTGTTAGTCATTCTCTTGCCATTAACGGCACATACACAATTCCCGAAGGATACCACAATGGCTCAGGGCAGGTAACGCAGTCTATTCCAACTAAAGGCGCGGCAACGATTACGCCGGGAACTACCAATCAGGTTATTGCGGCGGGGCAGTATTTAGCCGGGAATCAAACTATTGTTGGAAGTGCTAATTTAGTAGCTTCAAACATAAAGCAAGGGGTAAATATTTTTGGGGTAGTTGGTAGTTTAGTCCCAGGTTTAAGTTTAGATCCTACCCATTTGAAACTACGAATCACGAAATCTAATCCGCAAGGAATTTTAGACTTTGTAGCCCCGTCTACGACGGAAGATCTTGCAGACGGAGCTGTGATAACGGATTTACTATTTATTGTAGGACAATTTAATTTTCTTTATTATCCAGCCGTATTATCATCTCCTAGTCAATTTGCTATAATCAAAAACGATAGTGACACCGTGAGTCTTGTAAATAGTTATACTGTAAGTAACGATGTCAACTTTTTGGTGTATAATCCCCATAAGGCTCCCATTACTTTCACGGGTGGCGATGCAAGATACATCATCCGACTTATTACATAAAAGGAGGTAAAAAATATGAACCAAATAGGAAGGAAAATTTACTATGAAAAATTAACCGGAAATGTAATATTAATTACTCCCGAAAAGTTTAACGGGATAGCAACAACCAAGGAACAAGATTTTGCCATGTACGAAGTTCTATCTATATATAATCCTGAATCTGTAGACGTTATCGAATTAGAGTACGGCCAATACAGCAGTGACTTCCAAACTGCTAATTCAGTACGGGTAGACTTGGAAACAGGTAACCTGCTTTTTAACTATCCCGTATTTGAGCAACCTTTATCGGTTAAAGTAAATAATCTGGAAGCTGAAAATGCGATGTTAAAAGCACAAAATGAAGCTTTACAGCAACAAGTAGCCGACCTTGAAATGGCTATGGCAGCTGTGTTAGGAGGTGCTGAATAATGCCGACTTGGAAGAAAAATATCTTTGTGCGAGTAGTAAGCAGGCGTATGGCAGAAGAAGGTAGAACGGCAGAGGGGATTCTGGCGGAGTATCCTGCGTTGACAGAGGATGAAAAAACTGAAATTTTAGCTGCGCTTTAGACTATAAATGCGACACAACTAAATAAATATAGTATAATGGAAAGTGTTGATATGTGTTTGTCAACTACCCACCACTTATAGAAGTGGGAGCTTGTAAGCTCTAGTTGACTAGCCTAAGTCCTTTGAGGACTACGTTATTTTACTATTATCATATGATAAAATAAATTATTATACAGCATAGCTACAAAACCACAAGGATTTTTGGCACAGCAGGCATAGCAAAAACCCTTGTGGTTATTTGTTATTTTGTGTTTACTTGGTAACTCTAATCACATAGACTTAATGTAGGGATATGCATAAATATGTAGATAGATTGGAGGTGTTTATGTATATTAGACTTTGCCATTAATCATGTGGAGGAATTGCAGTATCAGTATCGACAAGCAATACAATCAGAAAAGAATATGTATTATCTCACATGCCCTATTATACAGTTTAATTTAAACATAGATACAGATAGCGCGAACACACTACAATTTGTAAGCGTTGCGGATGGTGTTGTGCATGGCTATTTTGATTGCAATATAAACCGTCTAACAAATAAAGTACATAATTTATCTATTATTCGTTTTGGAGATACTGATATTTTTAGACCAGATTTATTCCATTTATTTTACAAACTTTTCATGGAATACAATTTTAATTATATAACTTGGAATGTTGTAGTAGGTAATCCTGCAGAAGCACTATATGATTACATTGTGGATAAATATGGCGGTAGAATTGTAGGTACGTTTGAACAAGATGTAATGTTACCTAACGGTAAATTGTATGACCTTAAATTCTACGAGTTTTCACGCAATAGTTTTGTTAAAGAACTAGAGAAGGGTGTTAATGCTTTTAATTATAGAAAATAATGGGAGGTGAAGTATAGTTAAAATAATTTTATAAAAATACAAAAAACTCTATATACAATTTATAGAATTATAGATAACACAGAAAAAACTGAAGAACAAGAATTAGTAGAAGATTTAGTACAAATAATAACAGTTTTTAGTTGTAAGTTACATGGCAAAAGAGCCAAACATAAATAAATCAAATAAAGTTAAGAAGTTAGAAAAGAGACTTAAAAGACTCCAGCGTAAATTATCAAGAAAGTATGAAAAAAAAACAAAATCTAAACGGAAGGAGGTGAATACCGTTACAGAAAAACCGCAAATATAAAGAAGCTGGAATACCTTGTTCAAAACGCAGGCTACCTGTTAGTACCCATACGTTAGTGGGGAATTTAAGCCTTCGGAGTGTCAAACAAACAGGAGTAGGTTTGTTTGAAACTGGACGCGATGAACAAGGAAAGAAACAAAAACTTTATAAAGTTCTAATGTAAACTTTATAAAGTTTTGTAGGTTTTCTGTAACGGTGAAGTCTAGTGAGTAGTTCAGGTACTAGTGGTGTTAGTAACAATACAACTACATATAGAGATTTAAGCGGTAAAACCTATTCTGCTAGCCAAGTTGAGAGGTTGGGCAATACAACTTATGTCAAGGGTACTTCTATTCCTGTATCTCTTGTATCTCCTTCATCTACCACGTCAAGTAGTAGTTCTAGTAGCAATAAAACTTCTAATAATACAACCTCTAAATCTACTGCTGGGTATACTACTACAGTTACGCTACCAAACGGTACTAAAGTTACTGGCTATATTAATAACGGTATAACTACATTAGCTGATGGTAGTAGACCACCTGTGGGTTCACTAGTAGATACTGCTGGCGGTACTTACAAAATGACCAGTTCTGGTGGTGTTTTAGTTTCTAATACTGCATCTAAAACGCCTACGGGATATACTACTACAGTTACGCTACCAAACGGTACTAAAGTTACTGGCTATATTAATAACGGTATAACTACGCTAGCTGATGGTAGTAGACCACCTGTTGGTTCGTTAATAAATACTGCTAGTGGCGTTTATAAGATGACTTCTTCTGGTGGTGTACCTGTTGCGGTTAATACTACGATTAATAGTGCACCTGTACCATCAGGTATAACATTAGAGCAAGTAAGTAGAAATTATGGGCTTATTACAAATTACAATCCGCAGACAAACATGGTTACTGTTACTAATCCCACAAATAATAAAACTATAAGCTTTTTATCCGGACAGGGTCAAGAATACGGTTTAGGCGGTTTATATGATGATCGTAACTGGGTTACAGATGTGAATGCCTTCCTTAGAAGTTTAGGTATTGAGGAGCAACAACCGGGACAGTTGCCGCCTGAAGTAGACTGGCAAGCGTATGTAGACGCAATATTGAGGGATATGCTTAGAGAAATGCAACAACCTTATCCTGCTTTACCACAGATAGATATAGAGAAGTATATTAGTTTAATTGACCAGTACGCCCAGCAAAATGGTCTTACTTACGAGCAGGCATTACAGCAAGCTATGATGCTTATGCAACCTCAACAACGTGCAGCATTACAACAGTTAATGAACGCTTACAGGGAACAGTTGGAGTTACTGCCTTATCAGTTAGCTCAAAGAAGTTTACTGGATAGCGGTATGTATGAAGGCGGTTTAGCCAATTTAACTGAAGCACAGGCTCGTGCAATAGACGCATCTAATCAGGCAGCGGCACAAACTGCTAGTCAAATTGCACAAAATCTTATGAGTAATGATGCTGCTAGACGTGATGCTGAATTTAATAAACGTTTAGCTTTAGAGCAATTAATGGCTGCAAATAGAGAAAACTTATATAATAACGCTATGCGTATTCGACAGGATAAGCTACAAAATTTAATTAATTTACTTAATATTATAAATACTCAGCGTAGTATGGATGCAGACCAGTTAGCTAGGTTAATGGAATGGTATGGTACTATGGGTTTAATAGGTAATGATGATGCACACAATTTTGTGGATACACAGCTGGCGAATGTACTGCGAGCTTTAGGAGGTGCATAATTAATGTTGAGTAGTCTTCGAGCATTAAATATAGCAGAACAACTGTATAGTGGCGAGCAGGTTAATCGTAAACCAGTTACCGCTAAGGCTCGCCCAGTTACTGCTACAGGTTATGCGGAAAACATAGCTAATCTAATTAATAATTATAAATTACCACAAAATACTTTGGAAAATTATATAAAGCCTATTAAAAGTGTTATGCATAAAACTTCATTACCTATTAAAATGCGGATGTTAGATACCGCTCATACATTACGTGCATGGCAGGCTGATGAAAATTACCGCAACAAGGCTTTAGCACAGGAAATGGCGTTAGCTGCAGCTAGAGCCTTTGGCGGTAGCGGTGGTGGCAGGGAAAGCCAGCCTGCTACTTTAACTGAACGTATAGGTGAGCTTACCAGACAAGCACTTCAATCTAGCAGAGCTAAATATGACATATATAAAGCAATGGGTAGCACTAAACCATTATTAGATACATTATATACGTTATATACTAGCCCAGGAGGCAATGATTTAAAAAGTGTAGGTGTAGATTTAAATTCTATAGCTCAAGCACTTGTGGCAGAAAAAAGTAATGTAGGTAAAAACTTAGATGAATACATTAAATATATGATTAATCATAAAGATCCTAAGGTAAGTAAACGGGCTACAGAGCTACAAGCACTAATTAATCAGGAATATGCAGACTACATTAAAAAACTGGAAATACAGAGCCAGTTTGGTAATAACTTGATACCAAATATACCCACACTTTATCCATAAACTTTGAATAAGCAGCAAAAAACAGAAGTTATGTGTTATGTGGGGGTGATATGTATAGTGGGTTACTATGATGAGCTTATAAAAGAGTATGATAAGGCGTTAATTAACGATATTACTATAGAAGATAAAAAGAAGAAAAAGCAGTTGCCTAAAACTACCCCAACAAATGTTAAACCGGCAACAACTACTCCTAAAAAGTCTGAAAAATCAACAGGCGTTTTAGATACATCTAAATCACTTTTGGGTAGTTTAATCACAGGTGCTTTAGAGGGTGGTGCTAGTACCCTAACTCTTGGTGCAGATTTAGCCCTGCTTCCGTCTGATTTAATGATGACTATTATTGACGATGATTATAAATATAATCGTTTTAAATCTGCTTCGCCATTCCCAAGAACATCTGAATTTTATGCATACTGGGATAACAGTCCAGTAAAAAAGGCTATTAAACAAACATTTGATGTTAAAGACAATGTTTTAAATGAAGTAGTAGAAGAAATAGGTACTTTCTTAGTACCGTTAAGTGCTGCGAGTAAAGTATCTAAAGTAGCAAAATACGCACCTAAATTATTGAACAAAGCCCCATCTGTGGCTAAAGGTATTACTGCTGAAAAAGCCTTACAGGATACAGGTAAAACTATAGCTAAAAATATTGATGACGTACTTAAATCTATGGGTATGGTTTCTAAGGCGTCAACAAAACCTAGTGCTGCAGCTACTGTTATAGGCAAGTCTGCTACTACAATACCAGATTTGTTAGTGACCTATGCCATATTGGAAGCACCTAAACCTGCTGAAGAACGTATTCCCTTTGGTGAATGGGCTGCGTATTGGCTGGGTAGTGAAGTGGCTACACGCGGTGCTGGTGCTGCTATAAAAGGGCTTAAAAACGCACGTACTGCTAAAGCCGCACGTGGTATAAGCGATAAAACTGTTGACGATGTGTTAAGTGAGAAGTTTAAAAATTATGATTTTAAAAGTGCACAGCAACAGGATAACCTTAAAAATCTTTTAGCTAAACAGCAGACAATTTTAAATACAGATACACCATCCATATTTAAACCAGCAGAAGATTTTGCTGATAAACTTAATGTTTGGCAAGACATACTTAAACCAGAACAGTTAGCACAAAAGGCACAAGCACAAAAATTATCTAAAGAGTTATTACAAGAACAGTATCTTGATGATTTAATAAAAATGCGTCAATTACAAGCACCAGAAGAATATTTAGACGCTATAAAATATAACGAAGGAGTTATACCGCAGCGTGTTCCTTTAGTGCACAGAGAAGCTATGCCACAAGCAACAGATGTGCTACCTACACCTCAAGCTGCACCTAGCCCAGCACAAACGAATTCTGCGGTACAATGGTTACTGCAACAGGCTGATGCTTCTCCTGCAAATAAAATTGACGTTGTTAATAAAGAACAACAGGTTGTTAAGCAGACAATAAAACAACAAGCTAAGCAAGCTAAACAGACTAAGCAAGCTAAACAAACAGTAAAACAGCCAGCTGAACAGATTGCAGCCACACCAGAACTAGATACGCAGTACATATTGAATAGAGGCATAAAAGGCTCTTTTGTTGTGAAATTCCCTACACCAGAACATAAAGAGTTAATGCTTTATGGTCAAGAATTAGCCCGTAAATCTAAAGGCAGGTTAGGTGCTAATCCAGAAGCATACGCTGCAAAACTAGACTATTTACGTAGTGCGTTAAAAATACCTAACGATGTGGATATTAAGGCTGTGGCTAAAGCATACTTCAACGATATAATCATTAAAACTAATGCTCCAGAAGTAGGATCTACCGTTAATGCGGGTAGTGTGAAAAAGACGGTTCAGTCAATACGCAAGAAAAAGACTAACCCTAAGGAGGAAATTACAGCTAAAAATAAAACAGATTCTATCGAAGTAGCTAAAGCACAAAAAGTAGACAGCACAGCAAATAATAGTAACAGTAAAAAGAAAACTGAGAATAAGGCTACTGAAGTTAAGTCTAAAGTTAAAGATGAAGTTAAAGATAAAGCTAATACCGTAGAATTAACAAACGCATCAAAAGAAATAAATGCTGCTATCACTGCCTTAGATAAAATTGCTGGTAAAGCTAGAGTAAGAACTCAAATAATTAAACTTGCTAAAGAAGGTAAAAACGTAGGTGAAATAGCAGATGTTGTATCAGATAAAATATTAAAACATGCTACTAAGCACGATAGCAAAGACGCTGATCGTGTGGCTACAGTAGTGCTTGCTGTTTTACATAAGCAAGGTTTATTAAGTAAGCAAGGTACACAACAATTTAAGCGTTTTATAGACGAACAATTAAAAAAATCTAAAAACATAATTAAAGCAGAAAATGAAATTGATATTACTTCAGTAACAGATAAAATCGTTGATGATATTTTTAAAAGTAACACTACTAACAAAAGCACCAGCGTACTAGATATACTGCCAGCTACTATAAAAGACGCACCAAAAACTACTACGAAGGCTACTGCAAAAGATACTACAAAAGCTACTAAGAAAGATGCTGTAAAAGATACTGCAAAAACCACTGCAAAAACCACTGCAAAAGACACTGCAAAAGGCACTACAAAAGAAGAACTAAAGACAATAGCAGAAACTACCGATACTTCTATACAAAAATCCACAGCTGATACACAGAAGCCGCTTTTGCAGGCAGATTCTAAAAAGGAAGCGGTTGATACAACAACGCCCGTTACTATTAAACATTGGTTAACTTGGTTTAAAGAACAAACTGGTGTAGATTTCTTAGATAAAACTGCTATGGCTGAATTCTACGAAAAACATGGGGCAAAAACAGCAAGAGACCGAAGCAATTTAGATGCAAAGTACATGTATGCGTACAGGGATTATAAAAACGCTATTTTAGAAAAATATCCAAACGCAGTTGTGGAAAACGTTAACGCAAATAAACAAGAAAAAATAATGCCAAAAGAAGTTTTTATTTTAAAGCAGGGTGCTGATGCTCTAGAAAACTATGACAATGACCCTGAATATCGAATGTACATTGATGCTTTATATGACTCTTATGTAGCAAAAATGCGTAAAAAAATACAATCAGAAGCAAACAATGTTAAAAATATAGCAAAAACTATTGTGGATGAATCTAGAAAAAACTATATAGTACCTCCTAGTACGCAAATAATGTCTCAGCTTACTGAAAAAATAGCTAATGCTTTGCGTATACAAGAGTATGTGCCGCCAAAAGTTACTAAGCGTTTTGGTTTAACTAAAGATGAACTACATCGCTTACAGAATGAGTGGCGTGAAGAAAAAGCCAAACAGTTAATAGCGTCAGCACAAGAAATAGCTAATATTGTAGAACGTAAACATAAAGGTAATTGGTTAGAAATAGAAGATACACTGAAACGATATGCAGGTACTGCACAGCGTAAAATTATAGAAGCAGAAGAACGTATGGCACAGGCTCTGCAAAATGATGCTGAGTTGCAGGAAATCTTACGCACTATTAAAGAAAAAGACTACGCAGCAAAATTTAAGTTTGACGTACAAACTTACATGAATTCTCTAGACGATAACTTATCTGAAAGAGAAGTAGCACGTTTAACTAAATTGTATAAACAGGAACTTGAACGTACTAAATACAAAGAATACATGCTTTTAAAAGAGCAAGCTAACTCTATTAAACGGAGCATAGAAGCACCTTTTAAATTAGAAATTAATATGCTATCACAAGACCTAGCGTTCTTCCAAGGCTTACTTAAACAAAAAGATAATTATATAAAAACCCTAAAATCCGATTTAAGAAACTTACAAATAGATCGTGTGCTAGGCGGTAAATGGATGCCTATTAAAGCAGCTGTGGATAAAGCATATGAGTCTTTAGTGCATAATGCTAAAATTAAGCATGACCCTGTACTTAATAATTTTGTACGTACTAGGTTTCAGTCCATAGACACTCGCGCACCACATGAAGCGGCGAATCGTGTGCACACAGTTATTAACAAACTAGCAACTCCCACAGAACGCCATTTATTTGAAGATATACTGTATGTTAAAGGTGCTATTGAAGATGTTGAAAAATTTGGTTTAAAAGTAGAAAATAATTTAACATTAGAAGAATTATACGATATTGAAAGACAGCTGTGGGAAGAAGCCAAACAACTTGACAAATGGGCGGAAGGTAAATGGTTTGCTAAAACAGGTGCAGTAAAACGTATAGAGCAAGCGTTAGAAGCCCACAAGAAGCAAGTTAGGCACTTTTTAAATATCTTAATAGAGGAGAACTATTTACCTCAGGACTTCTTAGCACAAGGTAACGCTGTGCGTGAATGGTATATGCCTTCACGTTTACTGCAATTAACTGACCAATTACCTATACCCGAAGCTTTAAAAGCCACTATGTATAAGAATAAAGGTGTATTCAGAACACCTAATATAAAAGGAATTGCTACACGCAGAGGTAACGTATTACCTAAAGAGCATGATTATGAAGCACTTATGTACGACTACTATAGGCGTATACTTTACAATAAGCAGGCACAGCGTGGTTTGCAGGATACCTATGCTATGTACGATTTACGTTCTGTTTTAGAACGGCGTATGAAAGAACTAACAAAACTTGAACAGGAACTAGGTTTAGACCACCCTAAAGTTATAGCCGAAAAAGAACTTGTCGAAAATACTATAGAACGTTTTAAATACTTTATGAAAAGCAGGTTAACAATACCTGACGAATTTAAAAATGATGATGGTACGTTTGAAGTATTTGGAGAACGCTATAGAGCGTTTATAATACCTAGCAAATTTTTTGTATCAACTGACCCACAAGGTAAGAATTTATCGCAGGCAGCTTATAAGCTAATGACTGAAATTTTAACTGAACAGTTACCTGTGGAAGATGTTGATGATGTACTTAGCGTGTTTAATGGTAGATTTAGTCAACTTAAAAAAGATAGATTTGCAAATAACAAAAAGCTTAATTTAGGTATCATGTACTTACCAGAAAGTTTAGCCGATACACTAGATATTTTCTTTAAACAGCAAATTGACAATAATCCGCTGTATGAACTAGGTAAAACAGCTACTGAAAAATTTAAACACAATGTGCTGCTTATAGCGAATATTGCGTCTTATGTGGTTAATAATACGATAGGGGATTTCTTAAAGCTGTATCATGAAGATCCGATTACAGCAATTAGTGCAGTATCTAGTGCTGTTAAAAAGGTGCCTACAGTAATAGCAGCACAGTTTAGTGATAGTGCTAGACAAGCATTAAAACGTATGGATGAAATGATAGTGCCCAAAGAAATTTTTGAAAACTATAGTAAGTTAGCAGATGCTTTTGAGATTGATGCTATTAATTTCATACCAGATAATCCTAATGCGGTTAGAATTAATGTACGCAAACTAGCTGCTTTAGAAGATGTTATTATGTCAGGCTTTACTTCAGAAGTATTAGGGCCGCCTAAAACAGATAAAGTCTTGTGGCAAGCACAGCATGGATTACGTAAAATAGGGACTATACGTGATAAACTGGTAAGAACACGTGAAGATTGGCTACGGGTAGAAAAATTTAGAAAAGATTTAGAAAGAGTAATTGCAGGCAAAAGCCCAATGATTACTAATGCTAAAGCAGGTAAAGGATTGCATAAAATTGAACTTGCAGGTTGGGCATCAAGAGCAACGCTTGTAGATTACGCTGCTGTAAGTCCTGCATTTAAAAAGTACGGTAGGGATTTACTATTCCCATTTGCTACGTTCTATGTAAAGATTCTGCCAGACTATGTACGCTGGTTTAAAGATAATATAGGTGCTTTAAAATACGCAGCTAAATTAGAAAAATCCACAGAAGAACGGGAGATACTAAAAGCTGCGGCTATCCGTTTAGGCTTTACACTAGCACCGTTCTTAGCACTTAGTGTATGGAATAATACAGGTATCAGACGTGATGTAGAAAAGAACCTACCCATGTATATACGCAAGCATCCGCACATAATTATTGATAGCTGGGTAGACCAATCCACAGGAGAATCTAGAATTATAACATTACAATCTCCGTTGGTTCTTGCACTTGGTGCATTTGGTTTAGATAATATAGTACCAATGGCTACAGATTTTGTGATGGATAACAAAACTGCTGATGATATTAAAAGACATGCAATCAACACTTTACCAACAGCCGCTGCATATCATTGGTTAAGTCAATTAAATCCGTTACCCAAGTCTATTATAGAAGCAAGTATTAACCAGCAATTTTATGGTGATCCTACGATGGGCGGTATGCCTGTAGTATACGGTAAAGAGTCTGCTGTACCTGTGGGTGAAAGCTGGCTCAAGAAAAGTGCTCACGTTGTAGGACAGACTATGCCGCTTGTAGGTAGGTTTGGCGTACAACCAGCAATACGGGCTTATGACGACAGCCAAATAGGTGTTAGTGCACCAAAAGCGTTTCTACACCATTTAGCTGAAAACGTTAATAGAGCAGTTAACCCTGTTCCTGCGGTAGTAGATGACGTAGATGTTACTAAACGCAACATACGAATGTTAATTGACATAGCTAAAAATGTTCGTAATAAGGGTGATGCTAATAAAGAAAAATTGCGTGAGATGATGGTGAAATATTATTTAACTCGTGATCCAGAAACATTACAGGAAATTCAGCACTTCGCACAAACAGAAGCTATGATAACGCCAGAACAGTACAACAATCTATGGCGAGATCCAACCACAATAGTTAAAGTGTACGATACACTAATTAAATATGAAAAGGATGATGCTAGGAAAAAACAATTAATAAACGAACGCAATAAGTGGAAAACACTTGAAATGTACCAGTATATGGAAAATGTTCCAAAAGCACAGAGGGAAACAGTACGTGAAAGTATACAAAAGCAGTTAAATTAAGGTAAATTGCAGCAAATTTAGGCGAAATCGTCGTATAGGCGTCTAACGCCTTCATAGTGAAGTTTTTGTTTGCGGCGATAGTAATAAGTATAGCAGCATAATAAAAACGCCGTAGCGGCGATTGTAGTAGCAGGAAATTTTTGTAAATTGAAGTTGAATGGAGGGATTTGGAAGATGTTTTCAACAGATGTGGTTTCCGTTAAAGAAACTGGGACGGGTGCATTAGAAGCTGTACTAGATGTGGGTCGTTACAATGGTAGACCTGTAATAAATGTTCTAGTTAGTGCTGATGGTGCAGCTACATTTACAGTAGCTGTATCAAATGATTGCACAACATGGTATACACGCGATACAATTACTTTATCCAGTGCAGGTAGTGCTGTTAAAACTTATACAGATAATGCCTGTAAGTATATTAAAGTATCTACTGATAGTGCTACTACAAATGTAATAGAAATCTGTGGTACTAGATAGTAAGAAATTATTTTAAAAAACAAAGGTGTAATTAATCGTTTAGCAACGATATAATTACACCTTTGTTTTGTACTATTTTAAAATATTGGTAATTTTAGAATGAAAGAACTTAGCATTTTGACGCTGTTTATGACCCACTATTGCACCTTTATTTATAATTGGAGTCCAGCGAGGTTTACTATCTAGCGAATAACATTCAGATAAAGGAGGACATAACATAGATTCATGCAATAAACATGTGGAACAATCGCATTTGTTTTTTGTTATCCTCGCCAATATTGACACTTCCCTTCTTCTGTTAAAGGCGGTACAAGAAAGTGTAGCAGTACCTGCCTAAGTCCACAGGTTTCTGGATTTTTACAGTCTTGGTATTTAAAGTTTTCTTTTAAATATTCTTTAATTTTCTTTGCGTTTGTCATTTTATTTATTTCGGATACAATATGCGTGAATTTACAAAACTCTAAGCTATGTTCAGCTAATGTGTAATAGTGATCTGCGTCAACTGTTATTTTATCTTCTGTTTCTTTACCCGTAAAATCATATACCATTAAAGCAGGTCTTACTTTTTTGGCTAATTCAATTACTGCATTACCTTCAACCCTACTAATACCGTCCATTAATTCAACTGCTTTATCTTTTAAATAATTTGACATTTCTTGTAATATTTCCCTCTGATCTTTTTTCCAAAACTCTGCATCATTTTCTAATTTATCGGCTAATTCAACTATCCAGATGATTGTTTCCCTCTGCTCAACTGTTAAGTATTTAGCCACAAAACCACCTCTCTCACTATAAAATCTTGTAGCAGTACCCACAATTTGCAGGTACTGCTACTTACACTATTTATGCTTCTTACGTTTCTTACACTCCTTTATCTGTATTTGCCTGTATTAAATACTATAATACTTTTACTATTAATACTTTCTTCTGCATTTGGGGCAGTACAACTGCCTTGAAGCAATAGGATGAAATACTTTCCCGCATTTTTTACACGTTTTTGGCTTATATGTAGTAACAGTTAATTGTCCCGGACGCCTTGCTTTTTGCATAAAATATTACACTTTCACCTCCTTCTCTGGACTTGCGTATTACTGGCGGGATTTACCCGCCGTCACTTCGTACTTGTGACAAACTCCGTACTATTGCCGGTATCCTTTCATCCTCAGTTGTCGTGTTTTCCTTGGACTGCAGCACTAAAATCGTCCCAACATACCATTCCAATAGTCACACCATTCTTCTACCTGAATATCCTGTAACTCATCAACTGAGAGGTCGAATTCGCCAACTTTATAGCCTTCCTTCCAGTGATTAATAAAAATAGTTAGCGCATCGTGGGCGTTGTAAGCTACTACAATATGCCTCCCAGGATTCGCCTTATTGCACCGAAATTTCAAAATATAGCATTTTTTATTTTTTAAGTCTTTTATCTTGCTTTCCACTTTATTTAGCCTCCCTTACTTCACATTCTAAACATTCCCCGTCCCCATTACTCTGCCCAGCATAAAATAACGGGTATTTTTTCTTCAGGTATCCCCTTAACAAACTCGCCAAAGGTCATTGTACCAACATCCTCAAATATCCCAACTTCTCCTGGGCTAATCTCACGCTTCACAGAACAATAATCATCGTCAACTTCGCAATCAAATGTGCTTTTGAAATACTTCTGTGCTTGTTCTTCATCTTTGGCGGCAACAACAGTGCCGTAATCATCATTCATTAAAAATATTCTCATACGTTTTACCTCCTTTGCATTTACAACAGACCAGGGGTAGCATCTATCGCGGAGCTTGAAATCGTACCTGACGGCCTCTAAGTTTGCATAGGAAAAGAAAGCCAATGTTATCCCTCCCTTATCCCCTTTTTGCTTTTTAACCAGGCAGAACAGCATGTATAACACAACATCCCTATCGGGGTATCGTATCTGGGATAAGAGACTTTTCTGCCGCATTTCTCACACCTAATACTCACTAACCCTCGCTCCTTCCTGCCTCAATTTCCTCTAGCTCCACTTCAACCCTCGGCTGATCCGCCCACCACTTTTCGACCTGGGCAGACACTACAGTAGTAACAGTAGTAAGTGAACTATAATTGCTCAATATAGACGATGATTGCCTCTACCCATTCATAGCCATTAATCACACTTTCGGCTTTCTTTTGCAATTCTTCGTCCGTAAAGTTTGGATAGTCCTCATAATTGTCATCTATCCACTCGTCAACCAAAGTTTCAAAATCCTCATTGTATAAATACACCCTTCCATCGTCCAACCAATATTTGTCTATCTTCGCCCTGCCCCATTTAGCCATCCAATATGAGAAGCTGTCATCACACACTGCCTCTGTTGCCACCATCGGCAATATTGGTAGTTCGGGGTTATCTTTTATTAACTGTAATAAGGTGTTGATGTTTTCTTTATCTTTATTAATCTGTTTCATGGTTTCGCCTCCTTCGTACTTATAACACTCCCCGCCTTAGCTGGCGGGATTTCATTGGAATGTGAATCAAAATATAACAACCATACTCGGAAAAGGTGCTGAGTTTGTGCTATTCCCGAATTTAAGCCTGCCCCTGACAAATCGTATTTCCTTTGCTTTGTGATAGATGTAATTATGGAACCACGCCGTATCAGTTCTTGCAGGAATTAACATTACTACAGTTGTGTTAGGCTTTTTGCTTTCCTCATAGCATTTCTTTACCCACCTGCTAATTTCCCTACCATATGGAGGATTGCAAAACACGATTTCTCCAGACCAGTCTTGCTTTAGCCCATCTTCAACTTTGGTGTAATACTTTTTACATTTAGCGTTTTCTGGTGTTGCACATGGGTCTAAAGTAAAGTTAAATTCGGCATTTAGTTCATCGAAAAACTCTTGTGGTGTCGCCCATAAATCCGTTTTGCTACTCAACATAACTTCGCTCTTCAGCTTTCTTC
>ENA-OWPA01000713-OWPA01000713.1-bioreactor-metagenome-genome-assembly--contig:-NODE-713-length-35758-cov-8.945097_pt1 | contig 35758 bp, 36 predicted proteins | sample MGYA00238139_ERZ651803 | MGnify/ENA primary metagenome ERZ651803 (study PRJEB26909, sample SAMN07631231) | bioreactor metagenome | isolation source: Switchgrass digestor | place: USA: Dartmouth... | reverse complement strand
TGCTATATAGCTGGTTTGTATCAAAAGGATAGGGGATACCTTTAACTTTAATTATCCTACAACAACTTGACACTATCCTGGGTTTATTACTTAGTTGACAATTGAGGGCCGAAGTTTTATAATTAATAATACAAAAAAATATTATGCGGAAGTAGCTCAGTGGTAGAGCATCGGCTTCCCAAGCCGAGGGTCGCGGGTTCGAATCCCGTTTTCCGCTCCATATGAAAAAGCATCCGACATTCAAATAATGTCGGATTTTTTTATTGTAAAAGTTTTATGGTGAATGAACTCAAACAGAAAAAAATGTAAAATAAAAGTGCAAGTACAAACAAGAATAAAACCTAAAAGAGATAAATACATTAAAGTATGCACGGTTTCTAAAAACCCAGAAAGGGGAAGGAGTAGGTTGAAAAAACGGAAATTTATCATCATACTGGGTTTTTTATTTATGGCAGCTGTTTTGAGTTCTTCTTTTTTTAAAAAGGCATATAAAGATGATGCAGTCAAATATGCTGAGAAAATAATGAAGACCTGTCCGCATTATAATATTGACGTAACCTTTAATCCTGAAACCAAAAGTATTGCTGCCTTTCAAGAAGTAACTGTTGTCAATAATGAGGTAGACCCGTTTAAAGTCCTGTACTTTCACCTTTACCCTAATGCATTTAAGACATCAGATACGGTTCCCTTTCCCAGGGAAGATATGAACAGAGCATACCCGGAAGGTTTTGTCCCAGGCTTTATAAATATAAAAAAGGTTCTTGTGAAATCAGCTGAAGCAGACTACGAAATAGAGGACACAATTTTGAAGATAAATTTGAATGAACCTTTAAAACCTAAGCAGAAGCTCACTTTGACCTTTGAATTTGAAGTCCAGCTTCCTCCTTCTTGCGGCAGATTTGGCTATGGAAAAAACACTTTTAATATAGCCAATTGGTATCCTATATTAGCGGTGTATGATGAAAAAGGCTGGCACGTGGAACCTTATTATGCTATAGGAGATCCATTTTATAGCGAAGTAGGACTTTACCAGGTGAATATAAAAGCCCCAAAAGGTTATACCATTGCGGCAAGCGGTAGTCTAAGGCAAAAGCGGGAAGAAGGTGGCAAGACTATTTGGAGTTTTAGCACAGGCCTTGTCAGAGATTTTGCATGGATAGCCAGTTTAAATTTTGAAACTGCCGAGGCAAATGTTGGGAAAACCAAAGTTACTTCTTATTACATCAAGGGCAAAGAAGAGTATGGTCGGGAAGCTCTAGAGTTTGGCAAAAAGGCTATATCCTGCTTTAGTGAGCACTTCGGAGAGTATCCTTATGACGATTATAATATTGTAGCTGCGGACTTTTATATTGGCGGCATGGAATATCCGAATCTAGTAATAATAGGTGATGAATTTTATTGCCAAGGAGAGTTTCTTGAGTACGTAGTGGTCCATGAGACAGCTCACCAATGGTGGTATGGTCTTGTAGGTAACAATCAGATAGAAGAAGCATGGCTTGATGAGGCTTTGACCGAGTATTCAACCCTTTTCTATTATGAACATTATTATGGCAAAAAGGTAGGACAAAGTATTTACGAAAAGTTCATTTTGAATCCATATAGGCTATACGAAGCGTCAACCGCACCAGGGCCTATCTTAAGGCACCTATCGGAATATAAAGATTGGGGAGATTACAGCGCTACAGTATACTACAGAGGTGCTATAATGTTAAAGGATTTGGAAAGTCGTTTAAGCAGGCACAAATTTCATGAAGCCATTCGGTATTATTTTAAACAAAATCTTTATAAAAACGCCACGGGTGAAGATTTTATAAAAGCTTTAAATCATGTTACAGGTACAGACTGGACCGATTATGTATATGATTGGCTAAAGACAAATGCGCTACTAGATAAAACAGCGTAAGTATGATAAATTTATCCTGTGACATTAAATAAAAAATCAGGTGTAAGACATGAATAACCATAACCGCGGCTTGCTGCTTGTCAGCATAGGTACCATCTTTTTAAGTACAAGTCCAATTCTCACCCGATGGGTTGCAGATCTCCCTGCAGGAGAGATAGCTTTTTTCAGGATGCTTTTAGGATCCATGTTCATATTTATTATATCAAAAGTCACAGGAACCGGGATTTGGCTCAAGATCAAAGATATGCCTAAGTTTTTGCTTTATGGTCTGATAACTGCCCTTCATTTTCTGCTGTATATAGCCTCACTAATGTATACTTCTATTGCCCATTCTCTAAGTCTCGTCTACACTGCACCTATCATGATTGCTGTTTTAACGGCACTGTTTTTCAAGGAGCCTATACCTCGACATAAATATTTAGGTATATTTATGGTAATTTTGGGAATTATTATCTTAGCGGGTTTTGAACCCATGCTGACCAAAGAGATGATATTGGGAGATGTTATGGCTATAGGCTCTGCGTTATGCCTTGCACTGTATTCTATTGCTGGACGCAGGGAGCGGGACAATTATCCACTTTTTCAGTATGTATTTTGGGTTTATTTTCTGGCAGCGATTTTTTTACTGCCGGTAGCTTTAAAGAATTTTTCGCTGCCTACGCCCAAAAACTTTGCAATTTTGCTGCTGATAGCCCTTTTGCCTACTACTTTAGGTCACACTCTTTACAATGCAGGGTTGCGGTATGTTCATCCTGCTTATGCCAATTTGATTATGACCCAGGAAATTACTTCAGGAATTCTTTTAGGATATTTTCTGTTGGGTGAAGTGCCGAGCAAAAACTCTATAATGGGTGTAATAATTATGTTAATTGGACTTTGGCAAGTTTTACATGCTAGAAGTTTGGACAAAAATCAAACTTTAGGAAGGAAAACCTAAATTTACATAGAATATAATATAGTATATTACAATTTTGTTACAAAAAAATTTCACGAAGTATAAATGTTTATTTAGCTATATAAAAAATTTCAGGTTAGACCTCGCGCGTAAACTTGCATATAAAAATGAAAGGAGTGGGGGGATGGAAAAACCTAATCTAAAGGGGCTGTACGAAAAAATACATGAAAAGATGCAGAGCGATAAAAAGCTAAAAACTATTGCAATTTCAGGCCTATGCCTGTTTATAGTTTTAGCAGCTGTGATGTTCGTTTACAGTCGTTCGGTGTTGGAAGTAAGCGTAAACGGTCAAACTATCGGATATGTAAAAAATCATGAAAAGTTTTTGGAGATAAAAAAAGGGTTAAAAGCACGATTTAAAGATAAACTTAGTGCAGACGTGCAGTTTGTTCAGGAAATAAAGGCTACACCAGTTAGGGCATTTGGCCATAAGCTGGACTTAGAAGATGACATAATAGAAAAGCTTGAAAAAACACTAACCTGCAAGCTTAAAGCTGTAGCCATAAACATAGATGGTAAAGAAGTTGCAATGGTAAAAGATAAAGCAACAGCGGAAAAAGTACTGGACCAGGTAAAACAACATTACATCAGTCAGACGCCTGGAGAGTTAATAAAATTAGAGGTAGCAGAAAAAGTCAAGTTGGTAGAGAGATATGTTTATGCAAAGGATATTATAAGCGCTGAAGCCGCAGTAGACCTTATTCTAAAGGGCGGCGTAGAAACCAGGACCTATGAGGTAGTTGAAGGCGATAGTCTCTGGACAATTTCGCGAAGGGAGAATATACCCCTTGAGGAATTAATAAAAGCCAATCCTCAGCTAAAATCTGAACATGAGTTGGCTATAGGGGATATAATAAATCTAACCGAAGTTAAACCCTTGTTAAATGTTTCTATACTTAAAAAGGTTACTTATGAGGAATCTATACCGTTTGAAACCGAGACTATCAAAGACAATTCCATGTGGACATGGGACCAAAAGGTAAAACAGGAAGGACAAAAAGGAGTCAAGGAAGTAACAGCTGAAGTATTATTTGCCAACGGCATTAAGGTGTCAGAACAAGTTATAGGAGAAAAAGTAATTAAAGAACCCGTAAAGCGCATAGTAGCTAAAGGAACTAAAGCTGAAGTGGCGTTTCGTGGAAATGGAAGATTTGCTTGGCCTGTTGTTGGTACAATAACTTCACCATATGGCTATCGAGGCAGAGAATTTCACTCGGGTATTGATATTGCCCAAAGTAAAGGTGCACCGGTTCGAGCTTCAAATAGCGGCACTGTCACTTTTGCAGGTTGGCGAGGTGGATACGGCAACCTGGTTATAATAAACCACGGCGGCGGCATCGAGACTTACTATGCCCACAACAGTGCCATAACTGTTTCGGTAGGTCAAAAAGTAGAAAAGGGTCAACAGATAGCCAAGGTAGGTTCAACCGGCAGGTCTACTGGAAACCATGTACACTTTGAAATTCGCATAAACGGAAGCCCTGTAAATCCTCTAAATTATTTATAAGAATACTCTTTCATAAAATCGAGTATAATTTCTTAATTACAGAGGGGTTGCTCGTAGCAACCCCTTTAATAATGCCATGAATCTATAGAAATTTTGCCAGTACCGATTTAAGATCGGGCTGACCAATCTCCTGCAGCTCGTATTTTATCCTGATTATGGGCTTATTTGGCTTTATGACCCGGGTTATATCTATAGGCGTGCCGGATAGCACCACATCGCAGTCTATGCGGTTTATGGTTTCTTCTAATTCTTTCATCTGCTCCTTGCCGTAGCCCATGGCAGGTAAAATTTTATCTAAATGGGGATATTTTTCGTAAGTTTCTTTTATGCTTCCTACTGCATAAGGCTTAGCATCAACAATAGCTGCTGCACCAAACTTTTTAGCTGCCACAAAGGCTGCTCCAATTCCCATGCCGCCGTGAGTTAATGTTGGACCATCTTCGATGATGAGCACGCGCTTGCCCTTTATCATATCCGGCTGCTTAACGCTAATAGGTGAGGCCGCTTCTATAACTTGGGCAGTTGGATTTACCTTTTCAATATTTTGTCTGACGATATTTATATCCGCTGGATTGGCTGAATCTATTTTATTGATGATTATTACATCAGCCATTTTTAAATTGGTTTCCCCAGGGTGATAAAGTACTTCGTGGCCCGGACGAAGGGGATCAGCTAGAACTATGGAAAGATCAGTGTGGTAAAATGGAAAGTCATTGTTTCCACCGTCCCATATGATCACATCTGCCTCTTTTTCCGCTTCCCTTAAGATCACTTCATAATCGACGCCTGCATAAACTACGATGCCGTTGTCAATATGAGGCTCATACTCTTCTCGCTCTTCTATGGTGCACTGGTGCAAATCTAAATCTTCATATGTAGCAAAACGCTGGCATACCTGTTTGCTCAAGTCGCCATAGGGCATGGGATGGCGTATTGCCACGACTTTTTTGCCATTCTGTTTAAAATATTTGCAAACAGCACGGGTAGTTTGGCTTTTGCCCACGCCGGTTCTGGTGGCGCATACCGAAATGACAGGCTTAGATGATTTGATTGAAGTATTTTTTGGCCCCATCAGGCGGAAATCGGCGCCTGCTGCGAGGACAGTTGAGGCTTTATGCATCACATCTTCGTGGGATATATCACTGTAGGCAAAGACTACTTGCTGCACGTTGTGCTCTTTAATTAAGTCAACTAGCATATCTTCGGTATAAATGGGTATTCCTTCAGGATATAACTTGCCTGCCAGAATGGCAGGATATTTTCTCCCTTCTATATTTGGTATCTGCGTTGCAGTAAAGGCCACCACTTCGTAAAGCTCGTTGTCTCTAAAATAGGTATTAAATACGTGAAAATCCCTTCCTGCAGCACCCATAATTATAGTTTTTATCTTCACATTAAAACCCCCTCTGTTATTTTAATTCGGTGTAAAAACACGTTGATTTAATCCGGCGCCAAATCTTTTAAAAATATTATACACTTATGTTATAAAAATGCAAGATTAATGCATAAATATTCATAAATTAAATAAAAAAATTTTACAATACGGAGCAAGTATCAAAAAAGGGACTATGGGATTTAAGTTTATACGAACTTGCCAATTAAATTTATTATGAATGCAGCCAGACCTGCTGCTACCAAAGGACCTACAGGTATTCCGCCGAAAAATGCAGTACCTATAATGGTCCCAAAAAGCAGTCCTATCATCACTTCAGGGCTATTTTTCATGAGCTCTACCCCGTCTTTTGCCATTACTGAGGACAAAATGCCGATAATAAAGGATATACAGCCCATTGAAGTAAAAAGGCTTTTGTAGAGATCCTGTATCATGATAGAGCCCTGGGAAAAAGGCATCATAACTCCAATTACTAATAAAATCACGCCTACATCCAGTATGATTTTTTGAGCAGAAGGAGATGAAGGCATTAACTTTAAGAAGGAAAAGGTTAAGAGCACACCGGCAGATATATATATCAATCGATTTTTGCTCAATAAACCCAGAACGAAAATTAAGAAAATCAAAGAATAGGATTTCAAATTACACCCTCCAAAATCGTAAAGCTTTACTAAAACTTATTAAAAGATAAGAAAAAAAATTCACAACTTCTAGTCTAAAAAAATACTATGAAAAGAGATTTACTTTTTGGAGGGTGATGGGATGTTTTGTATCAAAAAACAAAAAGTTGTTGCTGTGCTTGTTGTGGCTCTTGTAATAGCCCTTATTCTTTCGGGATGCGGGCAAAAAAATGTAAAAGAACCCCAGGCAATGGCAAGTACGAATGAAGAACTAATGACTATTCGAGTAGCAAAACAATTCGGCCTAGTATATGCACCACTAATGGTGGCAGAGAAAATTGACTTTTTTTCCAAATACGGCCTCAAGGTAGAATGGGTGACACTGGGTTCCGGTGGGGCTGTAAGAGAAGCCATGGCTTCAGATGAACTTGATGCTGCGTTTATGGGAATACCGCCTTATCTCATAGGGTGGGATAAGGGACTGCCGGCAAAGATTGCGGCAGGATACTGTGTTATACCTGTATCACTGGTCACATATGATGACAATATTAATAAGCTGGAAGATATCAAACCAGAACATAAAATAGCGGTGCCCTCACCTGGCAGCATCCAGCATATATTGCTTTCTATGGCTTTGGAGAAGCAGTTGGGGAACCCAAATGCCCTAGATGATAATTTAGTGGCACTGCCGCATCCGGATGGAGCCCAGGCCATGCTTGCCAAAAAGGACATTGTGGCTCACTTTACTACACCACCATATCTCTTTGAAGAGCTGGAACAGCCCGGTTATAAGGTCATCCTTGACGGATTTGACGCCTTTGGACAGGATTTCAATTTCAATGTGGCGCTTGTGACAGAGAATTACCATGACAACAATCCTAAAGGTTATGCGGCATTTGTACAAGGGTTAAATGAAGCCATGAATTGGGTAAATGAAAATAAGGAAAAGACCGCAGAACTTTTGGCATCGGAGTTTAACATTGAAAAGGAAAAACTGCTAAAGTATCTAACTGCCGAAGGAGTAAACTTTACTACGGCTCCATATGGACTCATGGGCTTTGCAGACTTTATGAAAAAGGCCGGCTATATCTCAAAAGTGCCCGAGAGTCTGTCTGACATAGCCTGGGAAAATATTTTGGCTCAGGTAGGAAAACGAGAAGGAGGCCCTTGCATACTTGAAAATATACAGTGGTCAAAGTAGGAGGAGATTAATTTGCGTGACTTTATATCAAAAATAGCTTTTCTACTGGTTGTAGCCATTGTATGGGAGCTGATTCGGTTGACCGGGAGATACCCTGAACTGCTTTTCCCCGGCATAGGCAGCATAGCGAGAACTTTTTGGATGGAAAGAGCGGATTTGTTAGACAAGACTTTGTTCTCACTAAGAATAATCGGTATAGGCCTTTTGATGGCGATTAGCCTTGCCATGCTGGCCACAATTATATCCATGAGCGGTAAAGTTTTTGCCGAAATTGTCTCTAACCTAATGGCAATAATGCATCCCTTGCCCGGTATTGCCATCCTTCCTGTTGCAATTTTATGGTTTGGTATAGGCGTAAGGGCAATATTATTTGTAATAGTGTTTTCTGCCCTATGGCCATTGATAAATCACTTTTATACTGGATTTCGCTCAATACCGGTAAATCAGCTGGAAGTAGGAAAGAATCTAGGGCTCGTTGGTTGGGAACTGGCCCTAAAAGTCATGCTGCCGGCTTCTTTTCCTCACATCTTAAGCGGTCTTAGGACCGGATGGGCCAGGGCTTGGCAAGCTTCAGTGGCAGCGGAGCTGGTCTTTGGCGCTGCCGGCGGACAGGGAGGGTTAGGCTGGCACCTGTATAAGAAGCGGTTTATGATGGAGACTCCTGGCGTGTTTGCCGGTATGCTGATCATAGTGCTAATTGGTATAGCTGTCGAATACTTAATTTTTGCCGGTATTGAAAACAGAACAGTTCGAAAATGGAAGACTATCATAAATTAAGGGGGCAGCTGCATTGAACAATCTGCTGACTGTATCTAACATAACTAAGGTATATGAATCCGGCAAAAGAAAAGTGGTTGGGATACAAGATATAAGTTTTTGCGTCGAAGAAGGCGAATTTGTCAGTGTAATAGGGCCATCGGGCTGTGGTAAATCAACTTTACTGAGATGTATAGCAGGTTTTGAAAAAATAAATAGCGGCGATATCTGTTTGGATGGGCACAAAGTGAGAAGGCCAGAACCCAGCCGTTTTATGGTATTTCAAGGGCTAGACCAACTTTTCCCGTGGCTTACGCTGAAAGAAAACATTATTTTTGCTATGAAAGCAGTGGATAAAAGCCAGGGCAGCTTCGAAAAAAAAGCCGATTATTATTTGGAACTAGTAGGCCTTGAAGGATTTGGCAACTTTTATGGATATCAACTTTCAGGGGGCATGAAACAGAGGGCTGCGATTGCCCGTGCCCTTTCGGTAAGGCCAAAACTGTTGCTCATGGACGAACCTTTTGGAAGCCTAGATGCTTTTACTCGCAGGGCTATACATCAGATGTTATTAAATGTATGGCAAAAAACAGGGGTTACTATCATATTTGTCACTCATGATATGGAGGAGGCCATAGATCTCTCAGATAAAATCCTGGTTTTTGCTAAAGGGCGGCTAAAAGGCTTAATAGAAAATCCCCTTCCCCGTCCGCGGGAAAGGGATGCCACCGCTTACCGAAGTTTTCTTTTGAAGCTCAGCAGCTTTTTAGAAGAAGAAACAACTGGATTTCTAGATTCGGAGGCACTTTCTGCTGTAGAAGCAAAGCTTGCCTTTTGAGAAGTTTCCTGCTTTAGGATTTTATCAATGTTTATAAAAACTATTGATGCTATAAGAGATAAAATTGGTGCGATACTCATTACAGCAACAGTGGGGACAATGCCATATTTTTCGGATAAGCCGTAGAGAGGGGGGCCTATAGCCACTCCAAAGAACCGAAGACTTCCGTAAAGGCAGGTGATGATTCCGCGCCGCTTAGTGCTGCAGGATCCTGTAACCAATGTATTGACCGGGGTCATCACCAGTCCCACTCCTGCTCCTAACAGGACTAGAGACGCAAATTTTGGCCACATACCTTTAAGCAGTAAAAATAAGCCCTGACCTGATATGATAAAAACAAGTCCTGTTATTACGAAAAGCTTTAGACCCTTGTTTTTTGCCTTTTCAAGTATTATTCCAAGGACAAAAGAAAGGGTTGCCATAACAAAAACCGGACCGGCCATTACAAGGCCTTTTTTTATGCCCAAAATTCCGAAGTCTTTTTCTAAAATATCTGAATACAAAGAGGAAATTCCGAAGAGAGAAAATAATGCCACCATACCAGCAAAAAAGCTTGCTAAAAGACCTGAAACTTTATTTTTAAATATTTCCTTTACTGCATCAACATAATTTTTAAAAGACTGCTTTTTAAATTCCGTTTCTTCTTTAACGAGAAACCAGATGGCAAGACCGATGGGGATAGCTAGAAATCCATAGGCGAAAAAAGGAAAATACCAGGATATTAGAGCAAAACCTGCCCCTAATATAGGGCTTATTACTTTGCCTAAGCCGTTGGAAGCCTCCAAAAGCCCCAGTGCCAATACTCTTTCTTGGGTTTTAAAAATATCCCCGGCCATGGCCATAGCCAGCTGATATGTTCCGCCAGCACCAATGCCCTGGATTATTCTGCCTGCCATAATGCCCCAAAAGGGCTTTTCTAAAACCATGGAAGCAATTCCAGCCAAAATACCACCGGTGCCGTACACAATAAGTGCCGGTGCCATGACCTTCTTTCGACCGATTTGGTCCGATAAAATTCCCGCCAAAGGTATTACAATACCTGCCGGAATTGAAAAGGCAGTGACCATGAGCCCTACCCGAAACTGATTGATATCTACTGCCTTTTTAATTTTAGGCAGGACAGGTATTAGCATAGAATTGCCCAGCACCATAATAAAAGGCACCAGGCATAACAAAAACACCTGGATTTTTGTTTTCTTCTTCATCATTACCTCTCCTTTTCCCGCATATATTTAAATTGCCCTGTTTGGTTACGAGATATTCAAAGGCAAAGTCGGGTTATATAAATTTATGAGTAGTTAAGATGAAACGGCAAAAGCACCTTTTAAGCAAGGCAGTCGTTGTTCTTAATTTTGGCACAAACGGATAAGATGCAGCGTGCAGGTTGAAGCCTTGGGCACTCGGCAGGATGCCGAATTGTCCGTGAACTGTGCAGTGCAGAGCCAAATTTTAGAACAACAGGTCTTGATTTTAAGGTGATGTGCCGTCATCTTTAACGAAAGATATTGCCTTAATGAGCCATTGTGAATAGGGAGGTATTTTGATGGATCCTATTTTAACTTCCATGGCGATTATGCGATTTATTTCATCGGCAATTGAACTTGTGGCGGCTCTTCTTTTTTTAAAAAGCAAAAGCGTGGAAAAAGCTATTAGAATAAATGCCGCTCTCGGTCTAATAGGGCCTTTAATTTTTTTGGGAGTAAGTTTATTGGGAATTACGGGCCTCTCTGGGAAAGTAAGTTTAACAAAACTTATCATCATATTCACAGGTGTAATATTGGTATTGATCGGAACATCTGCCGGGTAAAGATGGATTGTCGACTTTTAGGGGATAGTGTTTGAAAACTTGGTCTATGCGTGAAAGCCATTTAAAGAAATATGGGAAGAAGATAAATTAATTTTCCGTGTATTGTCGATAAAAATAGTATTTTGTAACATAAATGTAATATAATTGCAATATTTTCTTAATAATAATCATTTATAATAAGATTACAGCAGTCAGCAACAACAACAAAACGATCCCCCCTTTTAAAATGCGGCGAACGCCGCTTTTTTCTTATGCTAAAAATAAAGGGTTTTATATTCTACATGATTTACCAATGAAAGTTTTGTGGAAGTTTAATATAATGTTAGAAGGGGGGAGGGGAAATCAATGAATACAAAACGGCTAATTGCAATTATACTCCTGTGTATGATAATTATGGCGGGAGTTTATTATTTTTATGAGGCGCTGACTGTATTGGCCTTTAAGCTAAAAGGCTTTGATTGTATAAATACACCTCACTTTATTATACTCTTTAAGCCAGAAAGTCGAGAGAGCATTTCGGTTGTAGCAAATGCTGCAGAAAAGGCTTATGAGATACTGGGAAAGGATTTTGACTATTATCCCGAAGACAAAACGCCAATTGTAGTGTTTCCAGATAGAGTAAGCCTTCAAGCTGCTTTTAACTGGCCTCATGATGAAAATACTCAAGGGGTCTACTTTCGTGGTATTATTTATGTCCAATCCCCAGATGTTTGGATAGATGAAACTGAGGATATGGAAAGCATATTTTTTGAAAAAGGCCCCATGGTTCACGAGTATACCCACCTTGTGGTAGATGCGCTCACTTCGGGCAATTACCCCCGCTGGTTTACCGAAGGTGTGGCTCAGTATGTGGAAAGGCGTGTAACCGGTTATACATTAAGTGAGGACTTTGATGTTGCAGAAAATCAAGTCTACACTTATAAAGATATTATGTACAATTTTGACGGTTTAAAAGATGTGCCTAGTGCTTATTTGGGTGCTTTAGAGATGACAGATTTATTAGTTGAAGATGGAGGAATAGAGGAGCTTAAGAGAATAATGCAGCTCCTTAAAGAGGGCGATTCAGCAAATAGAATATTTCTTCAAAAAGCCGCATTAGTTCAAGCAGAAGGAAAAAGTCAACTTGTGCCGAATATAACAACTAATGGGGGTGTTGTTTTTGAATGAGAAGATTTTAGTAGTCGATGATGAAAAGCCCATCGTGGATATTCTCAAGTACAACCTTTCCAAGGAAGGCTATAATGTATTGGCGGCTTATGATGGTGATGAGGCGGTAAAGATAGGATTAAAAGAAAACCCCGATTTAATCCTTTTAGATATAATGCTTCCCAAGCAGGACGGTTTTTCAGTTTGTAAAAAACTGAGGGAGAAGATTACAAGTCCCATTATTATGTTAACTGCAAGAGGCGAAGAAGTAGATAAGGTTCTGGGCCTTGAACTTGGAGCTGATGACTATATTACAAAACCATTTAGCATGAGGGAGCTGATTGCCCGAGTAAAGGCTAATTTAAGGCGGGTGGCCATTTCCGGTCCTCAAGGCGATGAAGAAATCATAAAGCTGGGAGATTTAGAATTAGATTTTAAAAGCTATGTAGTAAGAAAAAAAGGTAAACCCTTAGACCTTACTTTTCGGGAATATGAGCTGATTAGATATCTGGCCACTCAAGCGGGTCAAGTTTTTACGCGGGAAAAGCTCCTGGAGGAAGTTTGGGGTTATGAGTATTACGGAGATATTCGCACAGTAGACGTGACAATAAGGCGCCTTCGGGAGAAAGTGGAAGACGATGCTGCCAACCCCGAATATATCCTCACCAAACGGGGTGTAGGTTATTATTTTAGAAAACCATAGGTGGTCTCCAATGTTCAAGAGCATCCAGTGGAAACTGGTCGTTATATATATCATGCTGATTCTACTGGCCATGGAATTGGTTAGTATCTTTTTGGTTCAATCCCTGGAGAAGTATCATATCCAAACCCTTTCGAATACATTAGATGGAAAAGCTCAGCTGATCTCCGGCTATATAATAAGGCATCTAAGCCCTGTTCCCAGATCTGAGGAAATCAGCGATGTAATTAAGGGCTTTGGCCATGAAATGGGCATTGCCATTTTGGACGGCTCCGCCAGTGTTATTACATCCACTGACGACACCCGATTCCAAAAGGGCATGAAACTTTTGACTCCTGAGGTAACTCAAGCAACGTTCGGCACTGCAGCAAAGGACACGCGCATAGATTCCAAAATCAAAATTCCTTATATGTACTATGCATATCCTGTAAAAGACGGTGATTCGGTAATCGGCATCATTTACTTGATGTCGTCCATGAAGAGCATCTATGATACCATTTCCAGCACAAAAAAAATCTTGCTTACGGCTACCCTTTTAAGTCTAGTGGTAACAGGTGTATTGGGATTTGCCCTTTCAAAGACCATAACAGGCCCCATTCAGGAAGTTACGAAAAAAGCTGCGTCTCTTGCCCGGGGAGATTTTGATCAGAAAATAGAAGTAAAATCCGATGATGAAATTGGCAAACTGACCCATATGTTTAACTTTTTAACTATGCGCCTTAAAGAGACCATGGAAGAAATATCCGATGAAAAGGAAAAATTAGAAGCAATTCTCATTAACATGGCTGACGGTGTCATAGCCTTAAACGATGAGGGCACGGTTATACACATAAACCCGGTGGCGAGACAGATGCTGGCTCTTGATGATATTACCGGTAAAAATTTTGCACAGGAACTTGAAAAATTATTAAATATAGACATGAAACAACTCCTTAGCCAAGACTCTGACAGCAGTGAAACCCTTATAAAAACTGATGCTGCCATATTAAAGTGCATTTATGCTCCGCTAAAGCGTAAAAATCGAATATTGGGGCATATTCTGGTATTTCAAGATATAACAAAACAGCATCGGCTGGAGACTATGCGGAAGGAATTTGTAGCCAATGTTTCCCACGAACTTCGAACTCCCCTTACGACCATAAAGAGTTATGCCGAAACTTTACTTGACGGTGCTCTGGAGGAAAAAGAGCTCTCACGCCAATTTACGAGTGTAATAAATAATGAGGCAGATCGAATGACTCGTTTAGTTAACAACTTACTGGAGCTTTCTCGCCTGGACAATCGCGAAACTCAGTGGGATTTAAAACCTATTGATCCTGTAACTATACTAAATGAAGTTCTTACAAAAATGAGGGTAAATATTCAGCGAAAAGGTCAAATACTAGAAGTAAGGGTGCCGGAAAGATCACCGGAAGTTTTAGTGGATAAGGACAAAATTGAGCAGGTATTTCAAAACATCTTAAGCAATGCTAATAAATACACGCCTAAAGGTGGCAAAATATCAGTAGAATTAAGTTATGACGACAAAACGGTAAGCATTGCATTTAAAGATACGGGTATCGGAATACCAAAAGAAGATTTGCCGCGAATTTTTGAAAGATTTTACCGAGTAGACAAAACCAGGTCTAGAGAAATGGGAGGAACTGGTCTTGGTCTGTCAATTGCTCAAGAGATAGTACAGGCTCATAATGGTGAAATTCAAATTGAAAGTGAGCCAGGTGTGGGGACCTGTGTGACTGTGCGCCTTTTAACCATAGCTCAAGAGCTTGTGAAGCGAAATGAAATGTAATTTGTTTTTAACCCACTTGTAACACATCTGTAACAATATTGATTTAAACTTAGGGTAAACAGGGAAGATAAAGCCGGTATTTATGCCTTTTTATTTCCAGAAAGGAAGATTACCATGAGGAGAATATTGACAGCCTTACTGATTGCCGTATCCCTTTTAATTGTTTTTTCTCCTTCGGTTATGGCATCAGAAGTAAAAAATTTTATAAAGTTAAATGAGCCCAGAGACAATTTTATGACGTCTTCCAATAGGATTTTAATTGCCGGCGAAACTGTTCCAGAGGCAAGTGTCATAGTACTGGTAAATGGACGCCAAGAGGGCAAAGAGCTTTCAATTGGAGCAGCAGGCATTTTTATGACACAAGTGCCTGTATCTTCAAAAGAGAATATAATTACAGTGAAGGCTTCTTTCCCCTCGGGTAGTACTGAAACAGTTACACGCAGAGTATACCTACTTGAAAATGAATCAAAGCTACCGGAACTTACTTCCCTAATACAGACTCTTAAATCATTTTTAATTCTTAAATAAAAGGCGGTGCTGCCATTTGTCCAGAGATTCTGTCTTAGGTTGGACTCTAATTGTGCTGGTAGTCATCAGCCTTTTTCTTTCTTTTACAATATGGTCCCAAGTTCCGGGAAATTTTTCTGTTTTAAAAATGGCATATGAGGACAATAAAGTTGACCCTACCCTGCTAGTAAAGCCGGAAAAAATCTTAGTTTACTTAGGCAACTCTTTTCATACAATATTAAAGCCAACTTCTCCTTTTTATGATAAGAGCTGGAGCATATCAAAAGAACTTTTAAGTGCCCATTCAAATGCTAGCCCGGAGCTGGTGGGGAAGATAAGCAGAGATAACTTTATGCGGATAAAAGGCTTGGAAGTATTTTTTCCTACACCTCTTCCCGCTAATTTACTAAAGCAGCTTTTTAATATAGAGAGCGGTGATTTTTCTCTTTTGGACGGAAAGCTGATTGATTCATTTATACTGGTTGATGATGGTCAACTTTCAGTATACTTAGTGGACAGCGAGAAATCCCTGTATAAAATTGGAAAAGATTCAAAGCAGAATTTAAACAGTATCATTAAAGAAATAGAAGAATCAAATCCTCCCCTTTACGCGGGACTTACTGCAGACGTCAATCTTAAAGTAGTTGGTGACGTTTATGTATCTCTTGCGCCATACGAACTGCCGATGTATTCCTTGAAAGAGGAACAGATTCAAGAGGAACAAATTGCATCTAAATTTTTTCCAGACTTTTCAATAACCAGGAGAATCCAGGAAAGAGACGGCACCGTAATATATACGGATGGTCAACAAGGTCTCAGGTTTTATGGCAGCGGTGCCTTCGAGTATAACATGCCCGTGCCTAAGGAAGCTAAAAAGGCCCAAAGTTTTTACGAAAGTTTTGTTACCGCTGTAGATTTTGTTGCTACACACGGTGGTTGGCCTAAAGACGCATATCTTTCATCATATAGTGAGATAAAAGGCGCTTCAGGGCCTGCCCATATATTTAAGTTTAAAATCGGCGTAAACGGTTTTAAAGTTGTAAATGGTGATGACTTAATAAGTGTAACTGTAGAGGGCAACCAAGTAAAAAACTACTATAGGAATCAATCTTTTTCTATAAAGCAGATAGGAATCTTAGATTTAATGACACCTGTTGAGGCATTAAATACCGCTGTAGCCACAAAGAATATAAAAGCCATCGAAGACATATATCCGGCATATATTGAAGAACAAGATGAATTAAAACCTGTATGGATTGTTGAAACTGAAGGAATGGAAGTTATCATACACAGCCCTTCGGAGTGATGATTTTGCAATGGAAACGAGCAATTACGATTCTTATAATATCTTTTTTAATGCTAAATATCGTGCTAGTGGTCAATTTGTGGTTTAGGGGACAGCCTAACCACCAGTTTTCTCTCTCTGCAAGTCAAAAGGACCAGATAATACAATCCCTAAGGGATAAAGGTGTAATACTAGAGGCAGATATACCCAATGAAGGCAAATCTCAGCCGATTTTGGAAATAGGCCTTCCGAAACTAAATGAAAATAAAATCTTACAAAATTTTTTTGGCAAAGGCAATAAGCCAAGCCTCAGTCAAACCCCAGACGGTCGAAAATTCACCCTTGACGAGGAGCAACTCATCATTACTGACAATGGATTTATAACGTATTTTAATAATGATGATAGGGTAATATGGCCCAATTTAACAAAGGAACAAGCAGAACGAGAAGCTTTAAGCTTTATGAAAACTCATAAATGCATGCCGGAAAATGCGGTCCTAAATAGAGTTACCTATGACGACAAAAGTAAAGGCTATTTATTGGAATATGTAGACTATTATGATGGCTTCTTTATACAAAACAGCTATGCCACGGTGTTTGTTACCCCTGCTGGCATAAAGAGTTACTATCAGTGCTGGCTGGAACCTTTGGGCTATGTAGGCAAGAGACAAAGCGTCATTTCGCCCCTTACAGCTATTATGAGAGTAATCAGTGAAGCAAATGCAGAATACCCCATAGTGATAACGCGAATTGAACAAGGCTATTATTCTAAGTTATATGATGCGGACAGGTGGCAGCTGGCCCCTGTATGGAAAATCCAGTTAGGAAATGAAGACACCTATTATGTAAATGCGTATACCGGAGAAATGGAACAGTGATTTGTTTAGCGGCAAAATGCCGCTTTTTTATTTTTTATATGGTAACTTATTAGCGAATTATTTCCCGGGAAATAGAAAACACTAAAATTATGTCGATAAACATTAAGAAGGATAACGGAATTTTATGTGGTAATATTAGTTAATGTAAGGTTATGTGCTTGCACTTTTTAATAACAGTTTAGCAAAAACATATGCAGGAGGGTAAAAATGAAATCAAAGATCTATTTTGCTGACGCCAGAGCAAAAGCATATGATTTTAAGTACAGCTTCGTGGCGAAATTTGAACAAATTCTTGACATGATTGATTTTAAACAATTTATTTCCAAGAAAGACTATGTTGCTATAAAAACACATTTTGGCTCTTACGGTGCTCACCGCATTGTCCGACCTATTTTTTTAAAGAAAGTGGTAGACAAAGTAAAAGAGGTAGGGGGAAAGCCTTTTGTAACTGATACGGTGAGAATCCCGGGCCTTGAGTACTTAGATGTGGCAAATATGGAAGGAATAAATCATTTGTCAGTAGGTGCGCCTGTGATATTAGCTGACGGCATCTTCGGCAGAGATAGCATAAAAGTAAAAAGTGGGCCCATTTTAAAAGAGATAGGAGTTGCATCTGCCATATACTATGCTCCTGCTATGATCGTAGTGTCTCACTGCAAGGGGCATATAGGGTCAGGCTTTGGCGGAGCTATTAAAAACTTAGGAATGGGTGGCATAAGCTGCAAAGATCACTGTGGCGAAGCCGAAAGAGGCAAAATCCATTTTGAGGAAAATAAACACCTGGAATGGATTGAGGCTAAATGTGTACGCTGCAGTCAATGCGTTGATGTTTGCCCGCATAGTGCTATAGAGCTGATTGATGACAGCATAGTTATAGATAAATCCAAATGCGTAAAATGTGCACGCTGCTCTCGCGTATGTGAAGTTAAGGCACTGGTTGCTCCCATATCTGAAGAGAACTTCCAAGAAGGCCTTGCAGAGTCAGCATATGCTGTAGTGTCTACTTTTGAAAAGGGAAGAATACTATACATAAACTTTATTACTGAAGTGCAACCTGAATGTGATTGTATGCCTATGGCTGATACACCGCTGGTGCAAGACCAGGGCGTGCTTGTTTCCTTTGATCCAGTGGCCATTGATCAAGCTGCTTTAGATATGATAAATAGAGCAGCGCCCTTACCCCAGTCCAAAGCTGAGGATAAAAATGTGAAAAAAGGTGATAATATATTACAGGCCGTAACCGGCAAAAACGCGCAGCTTCACATTGATGCAGCTTGTAAACTGGGTATGGGCAACAAAGAATATGAGCTCATAACCATTACAGAAAAAGAAGTAGGAGAAGACGAAGAACAAGAGGAAGAAGAATAATCTGTTTCAATTTGCGGTGCGGCCAATTACTGTGAGGGAAGGTGTATCTTTTGACTAGTCATGGCCGCAAAAAATCATCGGAATTAAAGAAAATGATCATGCTAGCTGTACTTTGCTCATTAATAGGGGCTTTGACAGCTAGCTTAGTTACTACAAATATACTTTATGGACGAGCTCAAGCACCTTCTCCTCAGGCAAAGCCCCAGACTACTTCAGAAGTGGTTCAGCCTCAGGAATCTAAGATTCCAGCCATCGCCCGAGAAGTGACTCCAGCAGTTGTTGGCATCTCTACTGTGCGGATAGATTATGATTTTTTCTATAGACACATTAAGTCGGAAGCAGTTGGCTCAGGAGTCATAGTCAATACCCAAGGATACATTATTACAAATGACCATGTAGTAAGCGGTGCTGATGAAATAACAGTGTTTTTATCCGACGCCCGCAAGTTCACTGCCCAAAAGGTATATACCGATCCCACTTTGGATCTTGCAGTAATAAAAATAGATGCGCCAAATATTACTGCAGCAAAGCTGGGCGATTCAGATAAAGTAGTCGTGGGAGATTTGGCTATTGCCATTGGCAATCCCTTGGGACTCAGCCTCCAGAGAACTGTTACGGCCGGAATTATAAGTGCATTAAACCGCACCGTAGGGGTTCATGATCGAAGGGGCCAAATCCTCATGCAGGATTTGATACAGACCGATGCTTCCATTAATCCGGGCAACAGCGGAGGGCCATTGGTAAATGGCAATGGTGAAGTCATCGGCATAAATACTATTAAGGCATCGGAGGCCGAGTCTATAGGCTTTGCAATTCCCATAAATATAGCAAAGCCCGTTGTCGAAAGTATTGTGGAAAAGGGCAGGTTTGACAAACCCTATTTGGGAATCGAGGGAATTGATAGGGAAATGGCAGAGCTCATAAACCTGAATGTAAGTGTGGAAAGCGGCATATATGTGGCTAAAGTTGAAAATCAAAGTCCTGCTTCGAAAGCTGGTATACGGGAACAAGATATCATTACGAAAATAGCCGGACAGCAGGTAAATTCCATGGCAAAACTCCGCCAAATACTTTACAATCTGGGCGTTGGAAATCCCATAGATATAGAGATCATGCGCAATGGAAAAACTTTTACAACGCAAGTAGTGCCTGTTAAGGCGCCGTCATAGTTTAAATTTTAATGTGAAAGCAACAAGGTTTCTAGGATCCGGTTTTCAATATCAGAGCCTTTGCTAGTGTTCTTATTGCGCTAGTAGGTATTTGTGATCAGAGTTTGGAATACTGCCCCATAATTTTAACCGCTATTTGGCGGTTTTTTTTATTAAAATAATATAATTTGTATTTTAAGTAACAAAAGAACTATTGCATAATTATACATAGATATGTATAATTATAAATATGTTCATACAGGTCTAACGGATAAGGCAATTTTAGGCAGCCTACTTCCGATAACTGGAAGCAGTTTAGGATAAGTTTATTTTTGAAAGGGGAAGAAAAGTGAAAAAGGTTGTTTTAGCTTATTCGGGAGGTTTGGATACCTCAATAATAATTCCTTGGCTCAAAGAAAATTATAATTTAGAAGTTATTTGTATGTCCGCAGATTTAGGACAAGGGGAGGAACTTGCCCCTCTAAAGGAAAAGGCCATAAAATCAGGAGCCAGTAAGATATATATAGAAGATTTAAAAGAAGAATTTGTAAAAGATTTCGTCTTTCCTGTCTTGAAATCTGGGGCCAAATATGAAGGTAAATACTTGCTGGGCACCTCTTTTGCACGGCCTCTGATTGCCAGGCGTTTAGTGGAAATTGCGGAACAAGAAGGGGCAGACTACGTGGCCCATGGCGCTACAGGTAAGGGCAATGACCAGGTCCGCTTTGAGTTGACTATTAAGGCGTTAAGCCCGGATTTAAAAATAATTGCGCCCTGGCGGGAATGGGAAATAAAATCCCGGGAAGATGCCATAGAATACGCTAATGCACGAGGCATTCCTGTACCTGTAACAAAAGAACGACCATACAGCATGGATAGAAATGTATTTCATTTAAGCCATGAAGGTGGAGACTTAGAAGATCCTTGGAATGAACCCCAAAATGATTTATTTATGATCTGCAACATTCCTGAAGCTGCTCCGGACCAAGCAGAATACGTGGAAATTGAATTTGAAAAAGGGATACCGGTAAGTATTAACGGCGAAAGACTTAGTCCCCTTGGCATTCTGGAGAAGGCCAATGAAATAGCTGCAAAACACGGTGTAGGAATTGTAGATATTGTAGAAAATCGATTGGTGGGAATGAAGTCCCGGGGCGTCTATGAAACGCCGGGAGGGACACTTCTGCATCAAGCCCACCAGGAATTAGAGTATTTGACTTTAGACAGAGCTACCATGGAGTACAAAAATATAGTCAGCATTAAATACGCCCAACTGGTCTATGACGGTCTTTGGTATACACCGCTCAAGGAAGCATTAGATGCTTTTATCGACTCCACTCAAGAAACAGTTACCGGAACAGTAAGAATGAAACTTTACAAAGGCAATTGTACACCTGCAGGCACCAAATCGCCATATTCTCTATATAACAAAGAATTTGTTACCTTTGGAGAGGATAAGGTGTACAACCAAAAAGACGCTGAAGGCTTTATTAACCTTTTTGGTTTACCCTTAAAGGTCAGAGCGCTGATGAAAAAGAATCTAAAGTAAGTCTTGAGACCAGCGCGCATATAAAAAAATTGCCTCAATGGCAAAGCTTAGTATTTAGATAACGGCACCTTTCCCTAAGGCAAGCCCTGTTATTCTAAAGCTTGAGCCTGCACTGCGCAGGGTTTAGCGGGCAATTTGGCATCCTGCCAAGTGCCCGCCAGCGTGCCTCCTGCACGCTGCCCCTGCTTCGCTGGTCTCAAGCTCAAGAATAACGACGGTTTGCCTAAAGGGCTTGGGTGCCGTTATCTAATATCATAAAACTCAAATATATGGGTAACGGCATTTCTCTTAAAAAAGACCCATCATTCTAAAGCTTGATCTCGACTTAAAAGGGCTTAAAACAATTACTGTGTTTTATGAAAATTGCACAAATTTCAGCACAGCAAGATTTTTATTAAAAAGTAGTTGACAAATCCCCTTTAACACTTTATCATATTAAAGTAGTAAAACAAAAATGATTGATAGAAGAGGGGAGACCAATGAGAAGAAATATAAAAAGTTTAATTTTGGTGATACTTATTTTAGCTTTGGGGGTTGCCAGTTTAGCAGGGTGCTCCAATCAAAGTTCAGACCAAGCCTCAAATCAAACTTCACAAACTTCAAATCAAGAGCCTGCAGAAGTCGAAGATTCATTTGAAAAGATAAAAGAAAAAGGTCAGGTTATTATGGGCCTTGATGATACCTTTGCTCCCATGGGCTTTCGCGATGAAAACAACGAAATTGTAGGCTTTGATGTGGATTTGGCAAAAGAAGTTTTTAAAAGAAATAATTTGGAATTAATTTTACAACCTATAGACTGGACAATGAAAGAAGCAGAATTGAACTCAGGCAATATCGATATGATTTGGAATGGATATACTATTACTGCTGAGCGAATGGAAAAGGTAGCTTTCAGCAAACCCTATTTGAAAAATAGACAGATCATAATTACACTTGCCGATTCTGATATAAACAGCAAAGCGGATCTTGAGGGGAAAAAAGTTGCGGCTCAAGCCGGTTCTACGGCAGTTGATGCAATGTATACCGAACCCGATATAGTTGCAGCCTTTGACGGAGGAGAACCAATACTATTTGACACAAATAATGAAGCTTTTATGGATTTAGAGGCCGGAAGGTCTGACGCCGTTGTAGCTGATGAGATTTTAGCCCGTTACTACATTAAGCAAAGAGGACCAGAAAAGTATAAAATCCTCGATGAAGACTTCGGCGAAGAGGAATACGGTATCGGCTTTAGAAAACAGGACAAGAAACTCCTTGAAATGGTTGATAATACATTAGATGAAATGAGAAAAGACGGGACATTTGATTCGATTTATAATAAGTGGTTTGCAGACTAAATAAAAATGTAAAGGGAATCTGTTATGGCAGAATATATTATAAGGATAACACCAGCCCTGCTTGCAGGGCTTGATACTACTTTAAGCGTATTTTTTCTGACACTTGTACTTTCAATACCACTTGGAATCTTAGTGGCGCTTGGGAGACTTTCGAATATAAGGCCGCTGGTTGAAATTCTGAAATTTTACATTTGGGTAATGCGGGGAACCCCCCTTTTACTTCAAATTGTAGTCATATTTTTTGGATTACCTATAATAGGTATAACTTTTGACAGATTTCCGGCGGCAATACTGGCTTTTGTATTAAACTATGCGGCATATTTTGGCGAAATCTTCAGAGGTGGCATTGATTCAATAGATAAAGGTCAGTATGATGCAGCTAAAGTTCTAGGTTTCACCCCTGCAAAAACGTATCAAAGGATTATATTGCCGCAGATGATAAAAATCGTTTTGCCTTCAGTGGCAAATGAGGTAATAACACTTGTCAAGGATACATCTTTGGTATATGTAGTGGGGTTGGGAGAATTATTGCGCGCAGGTAAAATTGCATCTAACCGAGATGCCTCTTTAGTGCCGCTGATTATGGCAGGAGTTTTCTATTTAGCTTTAACTGGTATTTTAACAGTAGTCTTTCAAAAGCTGGAAAAGAGGTATGCATATTATCAATAAGGAGAAAAAGGTTATGGTGCTAGAAGTTCAGGGCTTATGCAAAAGCTTTGCAGGGAAGCCGGTTTTAAAAGATATAAACTTTAGTCTAAAACAAGGGGAGATATTGGCCATACTGGGCCGTTCTGGCGCCGGTAAAACCACACTTTTACGATGTATTAACTACTTGACGAAATGTGACCGTGGGACAATTAAAGTTGATGACATGTACCTGTGTAAAACTGAAAACGGGTCTGCCATTTATGCCAAACCCGCAGAGGTACTTGAAATAAGAAAAAATCTGGGTATGGTATTTCAAAACTTTAACCTTTTCCCACATATGTCGGTTTTGCAAAATATCGTTGAAGCGCCTATAAATGTCTTTGGTGTACCTAAGGAGAAGGCCCATGAGAAAGCCATGGAACTTTTAGAGATGTTAGGCCTTTCCGATAAAGCCGATTCATATCCCTTTGAACTTTCCGGCGGGCAAAAGCAGAGAGTAGCAATAGCCAGGGCTTGTGCTTTAAATCCCAAGGTCATGTGCTTAGATGAGCCCACTTCAGCCTTAGATCCGGAACTTAGAGAAGGTATTGCAACGATTATCGAAAATTTAGCCAGAGATGGCATGGGGATTTTGATAATAACCCATGACATGAGTTTTGCAAAGCGAGTAGCAACGAGAATAATATTTTTAGATGAAGGGCAGATTATCCAGGAAAGCAGCAAAGAAGAATTCTTTGAAAGCATGGAAAACGAACGGATAAGACGCTTTGTGGCTATGTAAGTTTGGGACGGGGTTTATATGAAAAACCTCGTTTTTTTAATGTAATTTTGTAAGCACAATTTTTTGCCAAAACCTTGCCTTTACAAGTCTTGTGGGTCTACCAGCGTTATATTTCCCCAGGCACCTAATTTATCCTGAAGGATTATTACGACGCCATCGATGCCAGGAACCGATTTTGCAAAATCTATACTCTGCTTAATATCATCGGCGCTCTTTACCATGTTGCAAACAGCTGTAGCTGCAGCATCTGCCAAAAGGGCGTCCTCTGATATAGTTACTACAGCATCTGCCTTTCCAAAACTTAAGGAATGGCCCACTGTTCCGCTGGATGTGCATATTCCCACCGATTTATTTTCTCCCGAAATGAGCAAAGCTATTTTATTTGAAAGAGGGGAATTGCCGGCAAATATCAGTATATGCTTGTCGGTCTTATTTTTCATATAGATGTCTCCGCCGTTTTCAATAATAATTTCATCGGTATACTTGCTTAAAGCCATGCCCACATATTGGGAAATAGCGCCCGCCACTGCAGCCATAGGTCCTACGCCTACGGCTTCAGCGGCAAGGCACATGTGCTTTACAATTTCAGGTGCATCATCTTGTGCTTTAAGTGGAACAAGACTTGTCAAGAACTCGGGATGGACGTCTATATATTTTTGTATTTCGCTTCTGTATTTTTTCAACTGTTCCCTTGCTTCATTTTCCAAATTGAATTTAGCAAAAATTTCCAAGTCAGATTCAAATTCAGTTACGTTAAACCGAACGAGACCTTGTGATTTCATGTAATCTCGATAAAATCGCTTTTGATACATTTTACCACCTAATTACAAATAGAAGATAGATAAGAAGTTAACAACAGTTTATCTGTTGCTTAAGATGCAGCCGAAGAAATATTGGATGATGCCTTTAGTGCTCGCATGGGACAAGCACTGATACACAACTTGCACCCGGTACATTTTTGTTTATCAAAAATTAGTGACCAAGAGACAGTATCTAGCCTAAGGGCATTGGAGTTACAAACTGCCGTACAGGCTCCGCAATCTATGCATTTTGCAGTTTCCACGTATATTTTGCTCATAATCTAACTCCTTTCATGGATTTCTTCTAAAGTATTTAATCTCTCTACTTTATCAAAGGGTTTTATAGGTTCTTGCAGTGTAAACTTGTTATTTTGTACCCAGTCTTTTAGTAATGCGGCGATTTGCCGTGCTTTGCTTAGACTTGAGAGGGGAGCTGTAGGAATCTTTCTCCCTTCTAATGTTACTGTGCCACTTCGGAGTTCTGCGTAACTGACTTTCCCCAAACTTGGTCTTGAGCGATGAGGTACGCTGTAATCAATAATATTTGTAAATATGTCTTTATTTTCAACAGCTAAGTTTATCATCATATCTTCGTCAAGTACAGGTATTGGAATACCTATACCTACATACAAGGAAGTTCCGTATTTTTCAAATACCGCAGGTTTAATAAATTCAGTATTCATCTGTTTTAAATCCCCGATTACCGCCAATGTGGCAGCCGGTGAAAAGGGAATCCCGATTTCGGACCTGGGCACTCCGTTTAAAAATTGTGTTCCCTGCCAGGAAACATAGCCGATTGTGCCAGCTAAGAAGATTTTGGTGCCGATGCCAATAGTCCTAAGATATGGGTCATTGAGTAAAGGGCTTAATTCGCCTGAAGTGGAGTAATTAATATTTCCCATATTAGGTTGCAGGACACCCATGTAGGTGTAGAGGATCCTGTTTGAAGTATTGATAGCCGCATTATAATTTTGGTAGCAATTTCTCGGATTAAATAAATAAGCTTCATTAATTGAATCCTTTGTTATATAGGTATCAATTTCCTTTCTGGGATAGCAGTCGGTGCCAGGCGATTTGGCTTTGAGATGCACTTTTTTACCGTCTATCAGGTCACATATAACATGGGCACCCCCATATTCTATACCCTTATCCTTTGAAGGTTCTGTGGCTCCTATATATGCATCTACGGCCGCAAGGCCGGCATAAGCTGTTACATTGTTTAACTGAATTTCAGCCATACGGATAGGAGGATCTGCATGGCCAAAGTTCAAAAATGCTCCCGATGAGCACATGGGTCCAAAAGTGGCAGTGGTAACCACATCTACATATTTAGTTGCTTCTTTAATGCCCTTTTCCTTAGCGATATCAATGACTTCCTCTGCTGTGACGACCACTACTGTCCCCTTCTTAATTTTTTCATTGATTTCTTCGAAGGATTTTTTTACTGACATTTAATCAACCTCCCTTTCTGCATTTATTAAAAAATCAAGCTGCTTTTCGATAAGAAAAGCAGCTTGTCGTCCCTCTCAATTCGGGTATCAAACAGGCTGTTAATCTTATCTCTCAGGATAAAAATCCTGCAGGAATTGACACCGCTGCATTCAGATGAGAATGCCGGTTGTCGAGCTTCATTGGGCCAGTCCCTCCGCTACTCTTGATAAGATTCCCTGCCTTTTATTTCAATTATTGTTTAATATAATATTTGATTTAAAATCATTTGTCAACCCATGGACAAAACAAAAAAATGAATTATTTAAAAATAGGTCCAAAAAATTTGCTTGCGGACGGGATATGGTATAATCGAAATAAGAATAAACTACATCGATATAAGAGGTAAAAAGCTATGAATGTAGATATCATTGCGGTTGGCAAGGTAAAGGAAACCTATTTGACAAACGGTATCAAAGAGTATCAAAAAAGGCTTTCGCCTTATTGCAATCTGCAAATCATAGAAGTTGCAGAACAAAAAGCGCCGGAAAACTTAAGCGAAAAAGAGAAAGCACAAGTTTTAGAGCGTGAAGGAAATAACATACTTCGAAAAATCAACCCTGCTTCCTTTGTTATCACCTTATGTATCGAAGGCAAGGCCCTTTCCTCTGAAGAAATGGCAGAAAAATTAAATAACCTCATGCTAAAAGGCAAATCACACATTACCTTTATCATAGGTGGTTCTCTAGGCCTTTCCGATGAAGTCAAGGCCAGGGCCGATTTTTCCCTTTCTTTTTCAAGGTTTACATTTCCTCACCAGCTTATGCGGTTGATCTTAATGGAACAGATATACCGCTGGTTTAAGATAATTAGAGGTGGGCCGTATCATAAGTGAGAGAAAGGCAGTATTATCCTCATGACATAGTATAACATTCAGATGGGTTTGTGATATAATATATTTACAGATTTAGGTATGAAAGGTAGTGTTATTATGAATAACGCTAAAAAGATTTTATTAAAACTTATAGATGAAATTCCAGAGAGCCAGATTCCTGAAGTGATTGATTTTATCAGTTTTTTGAAGGCAAAAAAAGATAATCAGGTATTTAAAGATTTAGAGTTGGCAAGTGAAAGTAGTATGGATTTTTGGAATAACGACATTGATGATGAGGTATGGAACAATGTATAGGCAAGGAGATATTTTGCTGATTCCTATACCATATAGCGATTTAACCTCTAACAAGAAAAGACCTGTTCTTGTTTTATCAAATGATGACTACAATACAAAAACAGAAGATATTATTGTGGCAGCAATTACTTCAAACATTACATCAAAGGAATATAGTATTCTCATTTCAAATAAGGATATGCAAGAAGGAAATTTGCATGTTAATTCTTGTATAAGAGTTGATAAAATATATACACTTTCACAGAGTATTGTTATTAAAAAGTTTGGAGCAGTTAAGCCTGAAATTATAAACAATGTAAAAGAAAAGTTAAGAGAACTCATCTAATAACAGGATAACATTCCTGTTATTTTTATAGTCATGTATTCTGTAAACAATGGCGAGACTTATCACAAGTAGGATGAAAATATGGATTGTAAAATAATCTTTGAGGGACTATTATATGGAGCTAAATAGATAAATACTTATAAGCATAAAATAATGAAAGGGGAATCATTTTTGAAAACAATTGGGTTAATAGGTGGAATGAGCTGGGAATCATCACTGGAGTATTATAGAATAATTAATGAAACTGTTATATCAAAACTGGGAGGACTTCATTCTGCAAAATGCTTGATGTATTCAGTAGATTTTAATGAAATTGAATTATTACAACACCAGAATAAATGGAATGAGTTGACTGATATTATGGTAAATATTGCGGATATTCTAAAAATAGCTGGTGCAGCGTTAAAGTGCCCATTTTTGATACTACAACAATCCATGCTGTTTCTGCAGTGGAATATGCTCTGATGTAGTGTGTCTATTTGAAATCATGGTTTGCTAATAAAAAATTAAACGTATAATTCTGATAAAACCCTGATTTCTTTACATCAGGGTATTTTTACAAGAAGGTAGGTTCAATAATGAAAAAGACAAAAATAGCATTGGTACAAATGGAATCTTTAGTTGGAGAGAGACAGCGTAATTTAAAGAAAATAGAGCATTACATAAAAGAAGCATACAAAAACAAAGTAGATATAATTTGCTTTCCAGAAGCTTCCATAGATGGTTATAGTAAACAGGTTGATTGTGCAAAAGACGAAGAAGTATCTAAGTTGCGTAAGATACTTACTGCATGGGCTATGGATTATTCTATTACTATACTGGTTGGGTTTATAGAGGGAAATTCTACAGATAAACCCTATATTACCCATCTTATAATCACACCCGATGGCAAAATTGACTTTTATAGGAAAAGTCATTTAGGGAAAAGTGAAATAGAACATTTTTCAAGCGGCAATGAATTACCGGTTTTCAAAACCCCTACATCATCTATTGGTATTCAAATGTGCTGGGAAACTCACTTCCCTGAAATATCTAGAGTTTTAGCATTGAAGGGTGCAACTATAATATTTACACCCTTTGCTTCCCCTGTAAAAACAGGAGAGAAGGGAATCTGGTTAAAATATTTAGCTGCAAGAGCATATGATAATACGGTTTTCATAGCAGCCTGTAATTTAATAGGGACAAACGGTAAAGGGGCAACATTTGGCGGAGGACTGTTGGTCTTAGATCCTAAGGGAAACTCAATCGGAGAAGATTTTAATGGGGAAGAGAGTATTTTATTTGTAGAATTGGATCCGGAGTTAATCAATTGCATTAGAAAAGAAGAAAGCAGCATGAAATTTAGATATTACATGAATTATAGGAGACCGGAACTGTATAAGGAAATATGCAAATATCAATAGCGATACGAAAAATTGAACACAAAGCGCTCAATGTAAACCTTGACATATAAATAGGTTGACAATACCTGTGATATCTTGGTAAAATAAAGGGGACATTATAATGATAGGAGTTTTACATATGGCTTTTAAGACAAGAGACATGATTTTGATAAGCTTATTTGCGGCACTAACAGCTGTTGGGGCATTTATCAAAATACCTACTCCTGTTGTTCCCTTTACCTTGCAGTATTTATTTTGCGCCTATTCGGGGATTTTACTGGGGGCAAAAAGAGGCTTTTATTCTCAGCTGTTGTATTTGAGCATTGGGCTGATGGGTTTTCCCATTTTTACTAATGGCGGGGGTATAACATATATTTTCCAACCTACTTTCGGCTATATAATAGGTTTTGTGCTGTGTTCGTATATTATAGGAAAACTTACTGAAAGGCTTGCAAAAGTTACGGTGATGAGTCTATTTAGTTCAATTGTTGCAGGTATGTGCGCTGTGTATTTTTGCGGTGTTGTGCACTTGTACATTATCATGAATTACTATTTGGGCAAGACCATGTCTGTAAAAGCCGCCATAATTACTGGTATGTTTCCTTTTATCTTAACGGATTTAATTTATAGTTTGCTTATAGCGGTTACTGCGGCTGCTATTGTGCCATTACTTAAGAAACTGGGATTAGCCGGTGAAATTAGCAGTTAAAAGTAGATAAGAAAACGATTTGGCACTGATAAATATAACATTTTATCAGTGCCAAATTTTTCAGTTAATCTGTGATTAACAGGTCTTTTACGAAATTTGGGAGCTGAAAGCAGCTCTTTATAATTCCTTTATTTACATATTTAGTATCCTTATCAAAGGCCTCGGGATTTGGCTTTCCGTATTTTTTTGAGCCCAGTGTAAATGACCAAAATCCTCCCGGGTAGGTGGGCACAGTTGCCATGTATAATTTAACTACCGGAAATATACTCTTTAAGCGCTTCTGTATATTTACCATCATCTCAGGATAGAAAAAGGGAGATTCACTCTGGCAAACCATTAAGCCGTCTTCGTGTAAATTGTTATATAAATCTTTATAAAACTCAAGTTCAAAAAGCTTCACTGCCGGCCCTACAGGATCTGAAGAATCCACTATAATTACATCATAAAGGTAATCTCTTTTTTCCTTTACAAAAGCTGTGCCATCTTTAAAAATAAAATTTACCCTGGGGTCAGATAGATCGCCGGAAACTTCTTTGAGGTATTTTTTAGATGCTTTAACGACCATTTCATCGATTTCCACCATATCAATTCTTTGAATGCCGGGATATTTCGCAACTTCCCTGGCTGCCCCACAGTCTCCGCCGCCGATTATAAGGACATTCTTTGGATTTGGATGAATATTGAGAGGTATATGTGTAATCATCTCATTATATATATATCCGTCCAGTGCAGTGCTTTGAATGGCACCATCTAGTACCAGCATTGGACCAAAGTCATAGGAGTCAAGTATCATGATATGTTGAAATGGGGAGGTTTCAGAGTAAACTACTTCTTTGATTCGATAGTTGATTTTAAGGTTGTCGCGATCGATTTCGGTGAACCATATTTCATCACCTACTTGTTGCAAATATTTTTCCATTTTCATCATAGAAAAACCTCCTTTGTATTTTTTCCTCAATTCCTTTACATAATAACATTTATAATAAAATTTAGCAAAAAACCAAAGGGAGGGCAAAAAGGTTTCAGGATAGTTGATTTGTTACCTAAATAATGGCAAAATAGTATTAGGTACAGTTGCTTTCGATGCATTTGCCAAGTCAAGAACAGCAAGCAAGAGAAAGATTAAAAACAAAATGCTCGTTATACCGTCTACAATCCACCATTCTTTAGGACTTACCATAGACATTAATAAATTTTCGATAGGCCCTGCCACTATAATGGCACAAGTGATATAAAGCGGTGCTGTAAGTTCTCTTTTTATATAAAGCTTAATTGAGAAAAGGGAAATTATAATGCCTAAAGTATAATTTAACAGGTTTAATAAAGTTTTAAGCTGTTCATCCGACATTTTTAACACCTCGATATATATTGTTTTTTTTAATATATTAGTATTTGGGTTGAATGGTTAAAAATATATTAATTTACATTAGGAGGAGATTCTAGTGAAAGAGATAACACTTGCAAATGTATCGGAAGACGTTATAAATCAACTGCCCAAAGGAGCGCTGCTTACAGTAAAATCCGGTGACGAGCTAAATACCATGACTATAGGCTGGGCTACTGTGGGGCGCATATGGAACAAGCCCATACTTACTGTTTTAGTCAGATTTTCTCGCCATACTCATGATATTATTTCAAAAGCCGACTCGTTTACCGTAAGTTTCTCAAGGGAAGGCTTGCTTAAAAAAGCTTTTGCAACATGTGGCACAAAATCGGGAAGAGATATCGATAAATTCCAGGAATGCGGCCTTACTCCGGCATATGTAGATGACATTGAATCGCCCTATGTAGCTGAAGGTGATCTGCATTTTATATGTAAAATCGTCTACAAAAACACTTTGGAACCGGAGCTGCTTTCGAAAGAGATAAAGGACACCTGGTACAAGGACAATGATTACCACTGTATTTATTTCGGGGAGATTGTAAAGATCCTTTCTAAATAAAAGGACGTACTCTGTAAATTAAAGGGCTTGTGGTAAAAAAAGACCACAAGCCCTTTAAAAAGTTAAGACTATTCCTCCGGGGCCAGTATAAGTGCCTACAGTAGGTCCGATTTCATAAATTAGAACCTGCCGCGGTTTATACCGTTTAACCAATTCAGACTTTATAAATTCAGCGTCCCCCGGATTTTCCGTGTGAGTTATATAGAAAACTGTATCTGAAAAGTCGTTTTTTTGCTGGCCGATTAGAGATATAAGGCGCTCCAAAGCTCTTTTTTCACCGCGCACCTTTTCTAGCGGTACCACTTCGCCTTTGATGCCTTCACAAATCAGTTTAATGTTCATTATTTTCGCTAGTGTGCCTTGAAACCTAGTTATACGGCCGCCTTTTACAATGTTTTCTACTGTCTTAAGATAAATGAAAATTCTCATTTCATTGTCTCTGAAGTTGGTCAAATCAGCGATTATCTCATCAATACTATGGCCTGAATCCCTAAGTTCTACTGCTCTCATAATTTGCAGTGCATGACCTGGTGAAGCGGCAAGAGAGTCGAAGACCGTAACAGGTATGGATGTCATGTTTTTTGCTAAATTAGCAGATTGAAAGGTCCCGCTAAGTTTTGATGAAATAGTTATACATAGGATCTCATCACCGGGAGCTGCCACTTCTTCAAAAACTTTGAGAAAGTCTGCAGGGGAGGGCTGGGCTGTTTTAGGCAGTGTACTTGAAGCTGCCATTTTTTTATAAAATTCTTCAGGAGTAATGTCTATTTTTTCCCTATATTCTTTGTCATCATCAAACCTGATAGTCAAAGGGACAATGGAAATATTGTGTTTTTTAAGGTATTCTTCTGGCAAATCACAGGAACTATCAGTGACAATGTGAATCAATGTGCTCCACCTCTAATCATCTCAATTTTATATACGGATATTGAGAACTGTTTTACTACTTTAAAGTATATTATAACTAAATTAACTAGGTTTTTCTATACTACGGCCCTTTAAGCTTACATGCAGCAGAAAGCCCTAGTTACTGAATTGGCGCAAAATACATAACCAGATTAAGGTTGTAAAATCCGTTTTTTCTGTAAAGAGGAAATTGAATCAGATTATAGAATACTTATAACGAGTGCAAGGCGGGGAGGTAAATGAGTTGTCCTTAGATAGGTTACAGAAGGAATTGCAAGAAATAGCTGAAGCGATAATGTCAGTTACAGCTCTTGATGTAACCATCCTGGATAATTCCTTGAAGAGAATTGCGGGAACGGGTAAGTATTATGAAAAAATAGGTAAATATGCTCCTAAAAACTCTGTTTTTGAAAAATGTATAAAAACCGGAAGGCAGTATGTTATCACAGAACCTAGAACCTGCGTTGAATGTGCTATGTGCAGCGGGAAAGGTAGCTGCCGGGAAGAGGCGGAGGTATGTTATCCTATAGAAAGCGATAGAGCTGTTGAGGGTGTAATAGGTATGATTGCCTTTACCCCTGAACAAAAGAAGGCCTTTATTCAAAATCAATGCCATTACATGAACTTTGTAAGTCGAATGAGCAAACTTATATCATCAAGAATAAAAGAACAGCTTTTACACCAGGAATTAAGGTACAAATCAGCAGAACTTAGAACGATTATCGATTCTGTTGATGAAGGTATAATAGCTATCGATGATAATGGTAAAATTTTATGTATCAATGAGTGGGCGTGTAAAGCATTTAATATAAAAAATGAAGATGTTGTTGGGAAAAATCTTGATAAAATCCTGCCTAAAAACAGCGTAACAAAGGTCTTGACAACAAATGATGAAATAAAGGATCAGGAAGAAGTTTTGATAATAAACGGCAGAACTTCTCGTTTTTTGCTTTCTGTTAAATCTATCATTTTCAATAAGAAAAGGGCTGGTGCGGTTGCAACTTTCAAGGATTTTAATAAACTCCACAGGTCAATTTTTAAAATTAGCGAAAACCCGGAGACTTTTACCTTTGAAGACATTTTAGGAAGCAGCCCCACTTTTAACGCAGTGAAAGAGCAGGCAAGACATATAGCAAACCAAGATGTTACAGTATTACTTCTGGGGGAAAGTGGTACGGGTAAAGAACTATTTGCAAGAGCTATTCACTATGAAAGTCCTAGGAAAAATGAAATCTTTCTGCCCATCAACTGTGGTGCCATTCCAGATAGTCTAATAGAAAGCGAGTTATTTGGATATGAAAAAGGCACCTTTACTGGTGCCAATCCTAAGGGGAAAATAGGAAAGTTTGAGAGAGCCAATGGCGGCACGGTGTTTTTGGACGAAATCGGTGATTTACCGCTTCACATGCAGGTAAGGCTGCTAAGAGTGCTGCAAGATGGGGAAATTTATAGAGTGGGAGGGGTAGACCCTGTAAAGATTGATGTAAGGATTATTGCCGCAACAAATAAAGATTTATGGTCTATGGTACAGAAAGGTGAATTTCGGGAGGATTTGTTTTATCGGCTAAATGTGGTTCTAATTCGCATTCCGCCCCTTCGAGAGCGGCCTGAGGATATTATAGAACTCGCCGAAATTTTTTTCCACCGTTACTTGAAGATACATTGCAAAGAGCTCAAGGGAATTTCAAGGGAAGCGAGAGAACTTCTGAAAAACTACTCATTTCCCGGCAATGTTAGAGAGCTTGAAAACATTATTGAATACGGAGTTCTTTTTGAGAAAGAAGACTTCCTGAGAGCAGAAACTATTCTAAGAAAAATCGATGTAAAACAAAGCGCTGAAAAGACAATAATTAAAGGCGGATTAAAAGAAATGGTCGCACGCTACGAGAAAAAAGTAATTGAAGATTTGATTAATAAATACGGCTGTGATACAAAAGCCAAACAAAAAATAGCCGAAGAGCTGGGCATAAGCCTTGCCACATTATATCGTAAGCTAAGTGAGACCGACTTGATTAACTATATCCCGAAATTAGATAAAGGCGATCACATTTCTCAAATACGATAATTTTTCTCAATAATGAGAACTGAACCGATACAAGCCTTACAGGCTTTTTTATTTTATATTTTCTCACATTTGATAATAATGATATTATTAGCCTTGTAAAAAACATGTCTTTTAAGACAGGTAAATATAGCCCCGTCCAGCCTTTCGTGAAATCCTATTGAAGATTTCATCGATGGCATACAACTTGCGAAGGTATATCTGCAAATCAAAGGAGGGGCATCATGGAAGATTTAAATTTTCTTGATATATTGAAAGACCAAGTGACTCCGGCGCTTGGTTGCACTGAACCCATTGCGGTAGCTCTGGCTGTAGCCAAAGCTAGAGAAACCCTTGGCAGTTTTCCTGACAAAATCAAAATAAAGGTTGATAGAAATATATTTAAAAACGCCCTAGCTGTAGGGATACCCGGCACAAAGGAAAAAGGTTTGCATATGGCCGTGGCCTTAGCGCTGCTGGCAGGTAAATCTGAGTATGGCCTTGAAGTTTTAAAAGATATAACATCTAAAGATGTACTTAAAGCCAAGGAAATTATAAAAAGGAATATTATTGATGTCACCATAGCTCGAAATATAGTGGGTTTATATGTAGAAGTAGAAGCTTTTAGCAACTTAGGAAAAACTAAAGTTATTATTAAAGACAAACATGATAACATCGTAATTGTACAGAGGAATGATCAGGTAATTTTTAAAAAAGCCGAAGCAGAACAACAGCAGGTTTCATTAATACAGAGCATGAAGAAGATGCGTATTAGGGATTTTGTGGAGTTTGCAGACCGAGTGGATATAAAACTTCTAGATTTAGTTGAAAAAGGCATTAAAATGAATAAAAAAATAGCCGAAGCGGGAATGGCCAGTAAATACGGCAAGGTTTTAGGCAACGGACTTTCCGTGCATGA
>ENA-OWPA01000711-OWPA01000711.1-bioreactor-metagenome-genome-assembly--contig:-NODE-711-length-35906-cov-19.488068_pt1 | contig 35906 bp, 30 predicted proteins | sample MGYA00238139_ERZ651803 | MGnify/ENA primary metagenome ERZ651803 (study PRJEB26909, sample SAMN07631231) | bioreactor metagenome | isolation source: Switchgrass digestor | place: USA: Dartmouth... | reverse complement strand
GTAGGTTTTCCTTTGCCGTTGCTTACCGTATATCCGAATAATTCATCTATGGTATCCATCTTGCCTCTGCTCCATGCAACTTCTATAGCATGGCGTATAGCTCTCTCAACTCTGCTCGGTGTGGTTTTATGGCGTTTCGCGATTGTCGGATAAAGTAATTTCGTTATGGAGTTCAACATTTCAACATCCTTGACTGACATCATAATTGCATCCCGTAAGTACTGATAACCTTTAATATGTGCCGGAACTCCGATTTCATGTATAATGTTTGTTACATCCGCTTCCAGATTTCTCTCCAAATAATTGCTTTTATTTTCAAAAGCGCTTACTTTATGGCTGTCCACCAATTTGCTGTGATAGTCTCCCTTAAGTTGTTTGATTCTTTGCAGTACCACATTGCTGTCGAAAGGTTTCATTATATAATAATTGGCTCCCAGCTCAAATGCGCTTTCCGTAACCCCTTCTTGTCCAATAGCAGTAATTACTATAAATGACGGATTCTTTTTGAATTCAGAATCTCTTCTAATCTTCTCCATAACTCCGAGCCCGTCCAACTTCGGCATAATCAAATCAAGCAGCACAACATCCGGTTTCTTTTCCTTAATCATTTCTACAGCATCAAGACCGTTCTCAGACTTGCCAACCACTTCAATTTCATCATCAGTCTTTAAGATGTCTTCCAGTAAACTTACCATTCTCTCATTGTCATCTACTATTGCTACATTGATTTTACCCATAACTTTCCCTACCTCCATTAATAATTATTTTACTCTCCTGTTATTTAATTACTTAAATCCCCTTTCAATATTGAGTTTTATCTGAAAGTTTATACACCATTATTTTACTCGGCACTTTTATAATGTAAAATTTTTAAAATTTAACACTGTATATTCCTACAGTTATATAAACAATTATATAACTTTGTCAAAAAATTTCAAATAGCAATATTGCCAAATTATGCCTGTCAAATGGCGCCATTTTTTATTAAGATCTTACTTCTTTAGTCATAATGAACATTAATTCTACAAATTATTATATCATTTATTATGTCAGGTAATTTTATATAAAATTTGTAAATTATTACCATAACTGAATTATAGCCAGTATAATATAAAATTTCAATTCTTTCTTATCGCACCATTCGACAGTTCATATCACTTATGAATACGCTTAATACAACATATTGTATCTGGTTAAACCCTATTCAATAAATATGCCGATTTGTCAAAGTATTTCCTATTCATTTTCTATAAGATTTCGTCGATTTCTTTTTCTAACAAAACATTTTCTTATTCTAATTTATTTACCATGTTTTCAATAAAAGTACCGTAACCTTTAGTTGAATCCTGTATAAATACATGGGTTACCGCACCTATTATCTTATCATTTTGAATTATCGGGCTTCCGCTCATTCCCTGTACTATTCCCCCGGTTACATCAAGCAACCTTTTATCCGTTATTTTGATAACCAGACCTTTGCTTTGGTTGGAGTTGCTCATATCAACCTTCTGTATCTCAATCTCATAGTCTTTGATTTCTCCCTCTACCATGCATCTTATATATGCCTTTCCCACCTTTACTTCCTGTTTAAGTCCGATTTTTACAGGTTTAAAAACGCCGTTAAACTTGTATTTCCGGTTAACGGTTCCGAAAATGCCCTGATGAGTGTTATTGGTTATATATCCGATTTTATGCCTTTCCCCCTGTCTTATCATGCCTATAAGTTCCCCAGGTTCACCCTCTTTGCCTTTTACGATGGACATGATTTCGGCGTCATAAATAATTCCGTTATTTATTTCCATTAACAGCCCGGTATCTATATCCGTAATTCCGTGTCCCAAAGCCCCGAAATACCCGTCGGTCGATATAAATGTCAAAGTGCCTATACCCTGTGTATCGTCCCTGATCCATGTACCTATCTTGTAATCACCGTTTATGGTCTTAACCGGTGTAATATTTACGGTTATTATTTCACCGTTACGCCGTACCCGAATCTTTACGTCTTTCCCCTGGGATTTCTGAATTTCATCGATGAGTTCTTCCTTATGCATTACTTCTCTATTATTAACGGATATAATATAATCTCCGGTCTTTAGCTTATTGTGGGCAGGTTCGTAATTCAAACCGTCGTAACCCGTAATCCTGCTGTTTCCAAGCACTAGGATACCGTCCGTTTCCACAGATATTCCTATCGGTATACCGCATGGTATGAGTTCTACGGATTCTATGACATCCAGGGATATTTTCTTGAAATTAATAAAACCGAACAGCTTTAAATTTATATTAAACCTGCCTGTCTTTGATGACTGCAGGGTAAAAGGTTCACTGAGATCGATATCAATCTGGTTGGAAGGTACTCTTGTATCATTGACACTGATTACACCGATATCCTCGGTTTCTATGTTCCCTTTAATGGGGATATTAAAATTGAAACTCTCTTCCCTGTCTTTAACAATCTTTATTTCGTCGGGTATACTTCTTTCAAGAAGGTAAATCCCAAAAAAAATTATAGCCGCCAAATTAATCAAAAAAAGGGATACTAATATCCTTCTGTAAACCTTCTTTTTTCTCATCGTTTCACACCTCAAGTCAATCTATATTGTTATTCCCTTTTTCTCACCGTCATATGTACGGTACAGTAATATTCCGTACTCTTTTCTACATGTCAATTTTCAAACGGCATTCGAAGCAAATCTGAATCAATAAAGAGTTAATTCTAAAGGTCTTCTTATCGTGCAGGCGTTTCTTATTACGAATTAATTTCATGTAAAAGGGAAATCAAAGGAATTCCTTTTACATAAAAAAAGGATATACATAGTATTGTATATCCTTCAAATTGATATTCGTTTTTTAATTTTTTACTGTTTGTATTTTTTAGCAGATGTCGCCAGTTCTTTCATTTCTTTTGCACTTTCAATTACCCTGTCTGTTATTACGGCACCGCCGAGTATTCTTGCCAACTCGTCCACCATTTGGTTTTCATCAAGTTCTCTTATGACGGTTTCCGTCGTCTTACCGTCCGTATGTTTTTCAATTACAAAATGAGTATCTGCCATGGCTGCAATTTGAGCCAGATGTGTTATACATATAATCTGATGATGTTCCGCTATTTCTGACAATTTTTCGGAAACTTTCTGCGCAGTCCTTCCGCTTATTCCGGAATCGATTTCATCAAATATCAAAGTTTCAATTTCATCGGTATCGGCCATCACAGACTTTATTCCCAGCATAATTCTCGAAAGTTCACCGCCGGATGCGATTTTTGACAGGGATTTCATGCCTTCACCGGGATTGGTAGATATAATAAATTCCGCATCATCGTATCCGTTTGCAGAATATGTATCACTTTTTTCAAAAACCATATCAAATTTGACATCCAAAAAGTTCAAATCAACCAGTGCTTCTTTTATCTTTTCTGTAAGTTCTTTGGCTTTACGCTTCCTTATATCCGATAGTTTTGCGGAAAGTGCCTCCAGCTTCCTTTCTTCATCTTTCAGGGAATTCTCCAGATTTTCCATATATTCTTCATAATTTTTATAAATCTGAAGTTTCTTTTCACATTCTTTGCAATAATTATTTATCTGTTCAATTGTTGCCCCGTATTTCTGTTTCAAATGGTTTATCAAATCAAGGCGTTTTTCAGTTTCATTAAATTCTTCCTCGTAATTGTCCATATCAGACATATACTCGGCTATATCCCGGTTAAAATCATTAAGAAGTTCTTCCACTTCTGATAATTGCGAAAGAAAATCTCCCAGTTTCCCGTCATATTCAACGAGTTTTGCCAGATGCCGGACGGCTCTGCCTATGGCATCTCCGGCTTCGTTCATACCATATCCGGTTAAGCCGTAGACCGCCTGTAAACCTTCGGAAATATTTTTCGCATTGGAGTATTTCTTATATAAAGCCGCCAGTTCTTCATCTTCACCGGGAATTAATGCGGCACTTTTAATTTCGTTTATTTCATATTCAAGAAAAGACATTTCGCGGAGTCTTTTTTCACTGTCCAGTCCCGCATTGTCATACTCATGTTTAAGTTTCATATAGGTTTTGTAACTATCGGCAAGTTCCTTTTTTAACGAACCTATCTCATCCCTGGCGAAGCGATCCACGATTTCCAGATGATTGGCCTTATTTAACAATGACTGGTGTTCATATTGGCCATGGATATCGATTAAAAGCCCTGCCACGGAGGATATCACATTCCTTGTTACATTTTCCCCGTTTATCTTGAAAATGCTCTTGTTGGGCATTATTTTTCTTGAAATAATAATCAGATTGTCTTCCATGGGGATATCATTCGATTTCATAATTTCATGCACAGTGGGATCTTCGGTTTCAAAAACCAGTTCTATCAAGGCATAATCTGCTCCCGTCCGCAAAACATCCGTTGATGTTTTGGCTCCCAGGGCGCAATTAATGGCATCTATTATTATGGACTTTCCTGCCCCTGTTTCTCCGGTCAATATATTCAGATGATTCTTGAAATATATTTCCGTTTCACTGATAATTGCAAAATTCTTAACATGAAGGCTGATAAGCAAATTCCACCCTCCCAAAGCATGATATCATAAACATATGTTCAGAATGAATTTTATCACAATAAACTCTAATTATCAATTACATCCGGAATCTATTTGCTATTTTTGTTTTTATACACAATAATTAGTTATTTTTTTAAATAAAACATCCGATTCTCATTTTAAGAAACAACCGTTTCATAAATCAAATGGGTACACGGTTATTATATCACATTCCGAATTATATTCGGTAATAACCGTGTACCCAACTATTATGAAACGGTTCTATTATTTTACTTAATGTATTTCTATCTTATTTTAGTGACAGTTATCTTGCAATTAAGTTTTACACCGTCTACGGTCGCAGTAATGGTGGCGGTTCCTGTCCCTCTTGCCACAACCAGTCCGTTACCGTCAACCGTAGCTATTCTTATGTCTGAAGAATCCCATCTGACCGTTGATGTTGCGCCTTCCACACGCAACTGATATTTATCGTACTGCTCCAGTGTCTGTTCCGTTACATTAAGGCCTACGACATTGACCACCGTAGTGGCTTTTTTCCCGGAACTTGTCATGGCTGTAATAGTGGCCGTTCCGGTTGACTTTGCGGTTACCGTCCCGTTTTGATCTACATCGGCCACTGCAGAATTGCCCGAACTCCAATTTATATCATCGGTGGAATTGGTCGGATTCAGTACAGGATGTATTGTTTTTTTCTTGCCAGTAGCCATAACAAGTCTATCGTCTGACAAAATTATTGACGTGGCAGGCACTCTTTTACTTACAACGACCTGGCACAGAGCAAACTTGCCGCTGTCATCAAGGGCTGAAGCCTTAATAGTTGCAGAACCTTCTTTCACGGCGGTAACCTCACCGTCATCATCAACCATTACCGCATCGCCTTCGATAACTTTCCACTCAGGATTCTTGTATGTGGCATTGTTGGGTTTTACCGTCGCTTTTAGCTTTGTTTTATCGCCTATATACATGACCATATAAGTTTTATTCAACTGAATACTTGTAACAGGTCTTACAACTTCTATCTCACAGCTTGCATCCGCTCCGCTGCCGTCTAAAGCCTTGGCAGTTATTATGGCGGTACCTACCTTTTTACCCGTAACCTTACCGTTTTTGTTAACCGTTGCAACGTCAGAATTGCCGGATACCCATTTAAACTGCTGATCCGTAATTGTCTGATCGTCCACTACAACAGAAAGGTTTACTGATTTACCGACACTGAGCCTGTATTCGCTGTAATTCAGTTTCATATTGGTAAAACGCTCTCTTACCACAACAAGGCAGCTTGCCGAATAACCTCCGTCCTTTGTGGTACAGGTAATAATGGCGGTACCTACAGCCACACCCGTAACCTCACCTTTTTGGGATACGGTTGCAACTTTGGTATTTGAACTCTTCCACTCCACTTCCTGATTGGATGCCTCACTCGGCTTAACCGATACCTTAAGTTCAAAAGTCTCGTTTTTATATATGGTTTTCTCGGTGAAATTCAGGATAAGTCCGCTTACAGGCTGTTTTACAGTAACCTTAATATAAGACATTGCTCCTGTTTCGGTTTTTACAATAACAAATGCCACACCGGGTCCTTTTGCGGTTACCTTTCCTTCATCGTCTACAACCAGAATCTTGGTATCGGTCGATTCCCAAACCAAATTAACATCGGTTGCATTGGCAGGTACCAAAGTATACTCCGGTTTATACACCTGACCGGTCACCAGTTCAAGCTCGCTTTCTTTAAAATTAACGCCTTCCGCAAGTTGCCTTACATTGACCGTACAGGAAGCGGTATAGCTTCCGTCCACCGTTTTAACCATAATTACGGTAGTTCCGGCTTGCCTTGCGGTTACCTTTCCGGCCGAATCAACAGATGCGACATTCGTGTTTGAAGACGTCCAGGTAACACTGTTATTGCTGGCATTAATAGGCAATACGGTATAGGTAAGCCTTCTTGTTTGACCTACATACATTGTAATTTCCTTTTCGTCCAGCGCAACACCTGTAACAGGAATTTCAATCGAAATGTTGCATAGAGCCATAACTGCCGGATTATCTACGGATGTGGCTATTATGGTCACTTCACCCGGACTTACCAATGTCACCAGGCCGTTATCATTAACCCGCGCAATCTGGGTATTGGACGATGTCCATTTTACCTCTTTATTTGTGGCATTTTCAGGATAAACAGTTGCTCTTAACTGGATGCTCTTTGCTTCAAGACTGATTCTTACGGAGGTATCCGATAATTTAATGCTTGTTACCGGTTGTGTTACCGTAACATGACAGTATCCGACAACAATATTATCTTCGTTTATTGCCGAAATAACCGCATTTCCTCCTGATACACCCTGGATTGTCACGGTAAGAGGGGTTGTTTCGGTTATCTTTACGACATTCTCGTTGGATGTTTTCCATATCAGTTTAATACCGGACAGCTCCGGAGAAACTGTGGCTTTGAGAGTCTTGATTTCCCCAATATCTATGGTAACTTCCGACGGGTTCACAGTAATGCTTGTTACGGATTGCCTTACGGTAATTACGCAAGTGGCTTTCTTTATGACACCGTTTATGGTCTGCTGTGCGGTAATTGTGGCTATACCGGGATTTATCGCAGTCACCAGTCCGTCTTTCACAGTTGCAACGCTTGTATCACTGCTGCTCCAGACAATCGGCACTGTCCTATCGGTTACCACTGCCTGTAAAAGCAGGGAACCCCTAGTATAAAGCACAGCCTCCGAAGCACTCAGCGCGATACTGTCTATTACCGTGACTCTTATGGTTTTATTATTGTCAGCACCTGCATCGAATAGCTTGGATGAATTATTGTATGTAAGAGTAATCGTTGCTTTTCCTTTACTTAAGGCTGTTATTACGCCTTTATCATTAACCTGGGCAATCTGGCTTTCCCCGTATCCATAGCTAACCGTAAAAATACTGAAATCAGGTATATTGGAATTCTTCATTATATCGTAGGTATCCCCTACATTCATTACTAAATCTTCATCATCCAGATATACGGGAACGATAATTTTTATATATGCATAAGGTGCTTTTGTATTGACATTGAAATTATCGTTGGCAAATGCATATATATCGTATGTACCGGCTTTAACATTTTCAAAAATAACATCTCCGTTGATTTCGCTTACGTAATAATTAAGCTTTTCACCGGTCGGAGAAAGTTTTGTTTTTGTACTTGCATCATATACTTCCCATTTCAAATTTGTTGCAAGCTTTGCCTTTGATTTAATGGTAAATGAGGTATCGACATTTTCGGCGGGCACAAAATTATTTCTATCGTTGCTTGACCGTACTGTAACATTTTTCTTGTTAATTCTGTCATAATATACCAAATCAAATGTCGGAGTTACAACAACCTTAATCGAATCCGACATGTTAATGGTTCCTGTGGCATTGGTCGTTGATGTTACGGTAACTGTAGCGGTACCGCATCCGACAGCAGTAACCCATCCGTTTTTATCGACAGTTACCACACCTTCGTTGTCGCTTTCCCACTCCACGGTAGATACATTAATGGCACTTCCGGTTGTGATGCTTGCATCATCGGGATATTTTACATTATTAAGCTTTAACAATTTCTGCGAGCCAACATCCATTTTTAAATATTTCTCATGGGTTGTGTTTAATTCCTCAAAACCTTCGCCCGATTTATTGATTGACAAATCGACTTTAACCAGACAGCTTATATTATAAATCTGATTATTAATCGTAATTATGGCGGAAACTGTAGCGTAACCGGGCCCTTTACGGGTTAATGTGGCCAAATACTTCCTATTCTGATTACGTTCCACTTTTACTACATCTTCTTCGAAAGAGACCCATTCAACATCTACGTCAGCAGACATTACATCACTCGGGGCTACCTGTATGGTTCGGGTTTCTTTATTACTCATATCAATTACGGTTCCGAACTCCCATTTCTGACCGTCGATAACAAAATAAAAATCATCGGGATTAATCGGATCCGCCGCATGGGCATCGGCACGGGCAGCTATATATAATACAAACATTAATATTGCAAAAGCCATCAACCATAATCCTGTCTTAAATCTGATTTTCATGTTTAACCTCCTATAAATACGGTCTGTCCTATAAGATATATCGGCTGAAACAAATAATTAATTAGTTTCTTTTCTTGCTATTTTAGATGTAATTTTTGGCACTTGTGTGTCATTTTAACAGTAATAATATCATTAAATGTCTCCTGTATGAACAGTATTTTTATACTAGTTGGAGTAAATATGTGGCTGGACGCTGATGAGTCTTGCTCGAAATTTAAAACTAAGACATAGATAATATGTAAATTAATAAACGGAAAAAATAATCGGGGTATACAAATCAGCTTGTTTTGCCCGGCTGTCATATTTGTATACCCCGTTTATATTACATTGCCTGCTCTATGATATTTTTAAAGAAAATATATAAACCAATATGATAAATATTTTTCGGTAATTTATATCCGCATCCTGGTATCATACGAATATTATCCGCATGCCGGTATCATACGGATATTGTCCTGTATTTTTCCTTACGGAACCGGTATATAAAAGCGATTGCGCGGAACAACCAGTCAATTGTCATTGCTATCCATACTCCGAGGACTCCCATATGCAGTGCGTTGACAAGAAAATAGCTGAACCCGATTCTCCATGTCCACATTGATATAATCGAAATCCACATGGTGAATTTAACGTCATTGGCCGCACGCAAGGCATTGGGCAAAGTAAATGCAGGCGGCCATATAATTGTTGAAAGAATTGCATGATATAACATAAGCGTTGAAGCTATTTCCGAGGTTGTTTCACTGACGTCATAAATCTTAAGAATCGCAGGTATCAGCAATATTATGGCTGCGTTAATTCCTGCCATACATATATGGGTTATTCTCATCAGTTTTTTTGTATAGTGTTTTACTCCGTCATAATCTCCGGCCCCGACACATGTACCGATCACGGTAATTAATGCAAGCCCCATGGCGGATCCTGGCAATACACCGAAACCTCCTATATTCGATGCAATGGAATTTGCGGTAATAGCAGATGTTCCGAGTTCCGCAATAATGCCCTGGACCAGTATTTTACCTATCTGAAACACGCTGTTTTCCATACCGTTCGGTATTCCTATCTCAAGTATTCTTTTTATCATTTTTATATCAGGACGATATTCGAACATTTTATCAATATGAATCGGTATTGTTTTGTTAAACAGCAGAATAAATATAACTACCGCTGAAAATATTCTTGAAACCAGAGTCGGTATAGCCGCACCCGCAACACCCATTTTTAAAATAAATATTAAAATTGAATTACCTATTATATTTAATACATTTGCCATAACAGATATTATCATGGAAATTCCGGAATTACCCATGGAGCGGAACAAAGCCGCGCAGGCGTTATATACCCCCAAAAAAGGATAAGACATGGCCGTATAATAAAAATATATCCTGGCATTTTTCATAACATCAGGTTCCACATCGCCAAAAAGAGCATTTAATATGAAATTCCGTCCGAGCAGAGCTATGATCATGATAATCGTGGACAGAGCCAGATTGGATGCAATAAGCTGCTCCCCCGCTTTTGAAGCTTTTTTTGCATCTTTTTGGCCCAAATACTGGGACGCTACCACCGCACCTCCGGTTGCAACGGCACTGAAAAGCCCTATAAGAAGGGTATTTATGCTGTCCACAATGGAAACTCCCGAAATGGCCGCCTCCCCTACTCTGGCAACCATGACGCCGTCCGCCAAACCTACGGTAACGGCCAGAATCTGCTCGATTATTAAAGGTATTATTAGTTTCAGCAAATCTCTGTTGCTAAACATGTGTCTCTCTCCTGTGTATATTGCTTATATTACGATATTATAATATTATGAAAATATTTGCATGATCCGGTTGAAAAATGTCGAATGTTAAAAAATAATTATAAAAGGGCTGCCTATCATTAAGACATGGCGCCCTGTTTTATAAGAAAAGTAAAAGAATATTCCTGAATCCTATTATTCTTTACCGCTTTAGTTCTTTTTTGTACCAACGGTAACGTGGGCCGGTTCAGCATTGTAATAGCTCTTGTTTATAAGTTCTCTGCTTACTTCAACCCCGTTCTCGTATACCACCTTGTAAAGCTCCGCATAATAACCTTTCTTGGCCTGCTGGGTAACTTTCCTGTATGAAGCGGGCTTTGTGGGATCCTTGGTGATTTTTTCTTTCGAAGAGGGTGCTATTTCCTTTAATACCTTGTTTTCAAATTTAATCTTTCTGTTTTTCGTATCCCTTGTTTCATGCCCCCAGATCCGGAAAGTGATTTTCCTGTCTTCGCTGAACGCTTCAATCAGAATAGGCATGTCCGTATTGTTTCTGAAACAAAAATCTTTGCCGGCACTTTCAGAAACCGCGGCATCAAAAGCCAGATCCACGTAGGATACGGTCATGGAATGGTTGTGCCGTTCCACTATTTCCAGTTCCGAAAGTAAAACCGCATTATATAATGTGGTGGTAACCTGACAGGCTCCCCCGCCGATAGTCTGCTCTACTCTGCCCGCATTATAGGAACCTGCCATATAATATCCGTTCTCCAGCGAAAAAGGAAGCAGATAACTCAGACTTGAAAAAACATCTCCGGGATAAAGAACGGCATTATTTATTAATCTGGCACCGTTCGCAAGATTAGCCGCTCTGTCTGCGCTGGAACTGGTAAATTCGGTGGTGAATTCCCCGAGAACAGAATTGCATTGTTCCAGTTTCTCCCTTGTAATTTCAGGTTCAACTTCGGTCATTGTCGCATGAACCACAAAATCCATACGATTCCAATTATCCAGCTTGTCTTTTATGGCCTGAATTGTAGGTTCTGTTTCAATCCGGTTGCCTGTAACATGGTCGGTATACACAAATTTGCCGCTTTTTCTTTTAAAAGAGGCGTTTTTGGCCGATTTCTCAAGTTTTCTTGCATCCACATCGATAAATTTTCTGAGTTTACTTTCGTTATATGTATAAGTCAAGGGAAAAACTATTTTTCCGTGTTCGATATCCTTCTTATCCTTATACCGTTTGACAATATTACCGGATTTGCCGAGATTGACGGCTTGTTCGATATAATTATTGGGCTCATAGGAATAATCCAAATCACCCATAGTAATAATAATGGATTTATCATCCACCACCAAAGCAAAACTTTTTTTACGCAGTTCTTCGATATGTTTTTTAAGCGCTTCCTGAGCTTCTTTGGCTGTCATTCCGCTGACGTCAACAGTATCGATATAAACTCCGTTGCATATTATATCCTCGTTTTCTTCGGCATATGCCTTCCTGGGAAATGCAAATGCAGCCAGAGCCAATATAAACAAGGTTGCTGTAACTAAAAATTTACCCGGTCTTTTCATTTTACCACCTCTCGAAGAGAAAATAGGCCGACGTATAAAAAAATATGTATACCCTATTTTATCATATGTCGTTATTTTATCAAGATATATTAACTATTTAACCTTATGTCACTCTCTGTTCTTCTTTTCTTAATATCCACCACCGAAGGGTCCAAAGGCCGGTGGCAATTATTCTTAACACAAATATTATACAGAAAACAGTATGTAATGCCCGGATGTCGGCGCCTAATTTCCGATATGCGGCAACCCCCACCATAGGCATAATTCCGTTGGACATCGTCACCAATGTCGTATATACCGATATATTAAAGGTTTTATTGCTTTCGGGAATAACCTCAAGCAGGCACTGAACAATGTTAAGATTGGTGGTGGCAAGGGTAACATTAAACAAGATATTAAGTATAAGAAATACAAGTTTTACATTACTTATATTTAAACCGGTTGTAATAATCATGCCGACAGGACAAAAAGAAAGTCCAAGACTTCCGAAAATAATGGCAAACCTGACTCCTCGCTTGGAATTGATTCGGCTCCAGATTCCCATGGTAAGAAACTGAATGATTGCATTACCTATATTCAAATAGCTTAACCAGGCTTCATCCATGCCAATATACTGGGTCTCTCCGATAAAATACAGCGTCCAGTCCATATGCCAGGTCATGTAAAAAAACAAAGCGACACCTATAAAACCTAAAAACCTGCGGTTATGAAGCAAATCCGAAAAAGCTCGTATAATCTCGGAAGCATTCAGTCTCTTATTATTTTCATATATTTTCCCGGAGATCTTTCTTAAAACCAAAACCTGCAATACCAATAAAAGTGCCGCTACCCAAAAAAATATCTGATGAAACAGGATTTTCCGGCTGTTTGTTACGGCATGTGACAAAAGGGAGCCGCATGCCAGAATAATCGTTACTCCTGCCAGAAAAGCCACAGCGGTTCTCAAAGCCAAAATGTCGTTTCTGGCATTGGGGTGTACAGCATCCGAAAAGAAAGCCTGCCATGCCACATTATAAATAGTCATGGGTGCCGTCGACAGAGACAGTAAAATCAGAAAAACCTTAAGCTTTTTGGAGCCAAAAACCGGAACAAGACCGATCAAAGTATAAATACAAGCCGCAGCCAATAAAGCCGAAGTTACCATATCGCGTTTATTTTTCATGCCGTCGGTAATTATCCCTCCGGGGATTAAAACTATCATTCCCACCAGTTGCGGAAGCATTGTCACTAGCCCCAGCTCATAATCACCCGCACCCAGTCTCATGGCAAACAGATTGTTGTGATTTCCGACCAGATTATTAACAAGAGTAATCAGAATTCCTTCATAAGTGAAAAGCCTCATGGTCCTGTTTCCGGAAGATGTTAACGAACTGATTGCGTGAGGTATTCGAACCCTGAATATGTAATCCAAAATTTTCTTCATATATATGCTAAAACATCCTTATAATGCATTTTATCATAGATGATTGGTAGTATATCATTATATTTTTCGTATTTCAATACCTCCGCTCAGGAATTTGTCATAACCTTCGGCCGTTCTTGCCATAAAATAATCTACGCTAATATTTGCTGAATAAAACTTAAGCGTTTTAATTTTTTTGTTTTGAAAAAAATCCTGCAATTGCTTGCTTAAATTTGGGCAATGCAGGATTTTATATTTGAGTTTTTTATTATTTTAAGATAATTCCGGATACTTGTACAACCAATTTTCACCGTCATATTCGTCTATCTGATGTTTTATTTTGTCAAGATATTTTTTTAACAGATCATTGTTTTCGGTGGCATACCACACATTAGACTGGCCAAACCCGAAAGCCGCACCGGTTGTTCTTCTGGGTACATTCCATTTACTGTATAGGCTTCTTTCTCTGCGGGGAAGTAATACACAGTCGTTTGCTCTGGCAATGGCATTATAATATTGAATATATACGCTGTTATCACTCTCGGAAGGAAATTCCATCTGCTGATAATATCTGTAAACAGTTGCATGTTTATACCATCCAACCACTGTCGTAAAGTTATGTGCCGGGTGTTTTGCACAGTAAACAACAGTTACATCTTCAGCATAGTCCTGATTTTCATAAGATTCACATCCGTCTATTTTTTCTATATGTATCTGATTTTGCGACTTCGATGCTTTTGTCGCTACATAACCGAGACAATACTTTTCCGTTTCTCCATATATTTCAACGGCTTCAAAATTATACTTTTCATGAGCGTCGCCGGAGTGTTTGCCATGTTCTCCTCCCATCGGTACGTCCACACCTTCATAAATACCTTTATAATAGTCCAACCATGCAATATTACAAAATATAATTCTCATTTTGCTTCCTCCCAGGTTAAATATTTTTATTAAGAAAGAGTTCCGCCCGCAAAACTCCCACGCCGAACGCCCCCTAATCCATGTGAAATATCATATGTACGGGTCAGCATTTTTATGGAGCGTTTTTTATGCCAAAAGAAATTTAAAATTCTTTTTAAATTCTTTTTAATATCTCTTTTCAGGCCGGTTATAATAATGTCAGTACAAATTATTTAAATCATCATTTATTATACAACAATAATAGTAAATGATTCCAGTTCATATTTAATTATAATTTAAAATAAAAAATATTCAACAATATTAAGAAAGAGTTTCGTATGCGAAACTCTCGCACCGGGTGCGGCGTATTAAGTGAAAATATACTTATTTAAGTATATTTTATATTAAAATCAAATAATTTCAATAAAAAAATCGGATTAACATTGTCAAATGTGAATAAATTGATTAAATTTATCCAAACGTCAAAAGTATCCCTCAGCGTCTATCCATATATACTTTTTTAAAATTTTGTTTCAGAACCATTATTTTATCGCATCAATAAAATATGTATACGGTTGGATAGCTATTCTGACGAGAGGTTTTATCAAAGGTATCCGATATATTTTCCTATAGCTTAAAATATTTATTGCCTTTTTATTATGTTTTTGATTTAATAGTAAGCGGTGATTAATTATGAAAATACAAAGAAATTTCCCGTCGGTCCGTGTAACCAAGAAAGCGGCCGCCTCTTTGCAAAGCGGGCATCCATGGGTGTACACTGAAGAAATAACCGAATATAACGGTACATTTGAAAACGGTGATTTGGTTGACGTAATTTCTCCGAAAGGTTCATATATGGGAACCGGTTTTATCAATACCAATTCCAAAATCGGAGTAAGAATAATCTCAAACAATGCAAACGATAAATTCGACGAAGCATTCTTTAAAAGAAGGTTACAGTACGCCATAAACTATCGTAAAACGGTCATGGGGGATGACATAACCGACTGTCGGCTGATCTTCGGCGAAGCCGATCATTTCCCCGGTTTAACGGTCGATCGTTTCAACAACCTTATCGTTATTCAGGTTTTATCTTTGGGAATTGAAAAAAGAATCGATATGCTGATTCGATTGTTGGATGAGATTCTAAAGGAAGACGGACAAAAAATCGACGGTTACTACTTCAGAAATGACGTAAAAATCAGGGAACTTGAAGGTATGCAGCAGTTTAAAGGCTGGTATGAGGGAATTCCCCATATCGATTCCTGCCTGACTACGATAACGGAAAACGGTATCACATATAACGTAGATATTGAAAACGGCCAAAAAACCGGATTTTTCCTGGATCAGAAATATAACCGCAAAGCCGTTCAGGAAATAGCAAAGGGGAAGACCGTTCTTGACTGCTTTACCCATACCGGTTCGTTTGCCTTAAACGCCGCCAAAGGCGGGGCAAAGAAGGTGACTGCCGTGGATGTTTCACAAACGGCAATTGATATGGCAGCCGCCAACGCAAAACTTAATAATCTGAACAACGTTGAATTTGTCACCGCCGATGTGTTTGATTATCTGAACGAGTTATTAAACAAACCGAGGATTTATGATTTTATTATCCTTGATCCGCCGGCTTTTACAAAATCCAGGGACACCATAAAAAATGCCTCCAAAGGTTATCTCGAAATCAATAAAGCTGCCATGAGATTGCTGCCGCGGGGCGGATACCTGGCAACATGCTCATGCTCCCACTTTATTGACGAAGATCTCTTCAAAAAGATAATCAACAAGGCCGCCAAAGAAGCCGGAGTTGGACTCCTTCAGGTCGAAGCAAGGCAGCAAAGCAAGGATCATCCTATTTTATGGAACGTGCCGGAAACCAGTTATTTAAAATTCTTTATCTTTCAGATTGTATAAAAAAGCGTAAATATCAACAGCCCGATTAATGTCGTCGGGCTGTTTTCTCCAATCTTCCGCTTGTATCAAAACAGCATTCTGTTTGAGGATATTTGCCACAATTGAGGGGTGGTAAAATCGTCCTCTTTCAGAGGTATATCCTGTACTGTATATCGATGCAATTCACACTATGTTTGTGTTAATGGAGGTATTCGTATACTTGCAGCATATGTCATACTTGGTATTGAATCTGAAAAGGAATATAAGGTATTTCCGGTTGAATCAGGCGTATTTAAAATTGCTATTTTAAATTCAGACGGTATTGCTGATATGTATTCCGCTATTGTTACATTCCTATATAATAGACATCCATTGAGCTAGCCCCATTTCATTATTAAAATTATCCATAAAATAAATGTCACCAAAGCTATCAATTTTTTTGATATTGATATTATCTTTAAAACAGTTACGAGATATTGATGATTTTATGTCTTCTTTTAAACTCTATTTATGTATAGATCATTTTATAATTTATATTATATATTGTTATTTATCATTTTTTCAAACCAATCTCCTAATTTATATAATAAATCAATACACATTATGGCTTTAAGTGAATGCGCTTTTGTACCATAATTTAATTGAACTCCATGACATATTTTATGTCTTAATAATCACGAGGCAATAAGGCTAATCTATTGGCTACAATTGATTCTCCTATGTCGCCAATCTTCTTATTCGGGTTATAATATTTGTCTAAATAGTATAAAACTGCTAATATTATAATTGCTATTATTATTTGATTCATATTTATCTCCTCTGGCTTTATTATTACCAAAAGTCATAAAAAAATAAGGACACTACATATAACGTAATGTCCACATAAAACATTTAATACCATAATAATCAATCTTATTTACGCTTGCGATTTTCTAGAATCCCTTTAAGTTTGATAAAGGGCTTGTTTTAATACCCAACTCAAGAGTATCATCCTCTTGAATTGATTGAAGATACCTTTTTGTTACGTTGATATTACTATGCCCAAGTAGTCTCGACACAGTAAATAGATCGCAACCATTTTTTAGCAAACTCTGAGCATAATAATGCCTACAAGTATGAGGGCTAATACGTATTCCTTCCCTGACTCTACATTTTGTACCACAATATCTGACAATATTTTCAACCGCTTCTTTTGTTAATTTCTTGCCTTTTTGTGATAGTAAAAGATACTCAGTATCATAATTAATTTTATTATTAATATAATTTTCCCTAACTCTTAAATACTTAATTAACACTTTATTGATTGCTGGCGTAATCGGAACATGACGCTCTTTATTGCCTTTTCCCATAATTTTAAAGTAAGTATCTCTTATGTCAGTCATTTTAAGCTCACATAACTCTGAGTTTCGCATGCCTGTATCAAATAGTATTACCATTATCAATTGATTTCGCACATCGAGGAATTTGGATCCACGATAAAATTTAATCATCCTTGATACTTCTTCGTCAGTAAAAGTGTTAATTAATGTTATTGGCTCTTTTTGACAATATATTCTATCCATTGGGTTCCTGTTGATATAATTTTCTTTGACACAGTACTTAAAAAAAGCACGAAAAGATTTTATCAAAGTATTAATGTAGGTCTCTTTTAATCCTAAATTTGTCAAATACTCTAAATAACCACGGATTGCAATATGATTAATTTCTTCCAGCTCAATAATACCGTACTCTTGTTTTATAAATCCAAACATCTTTAAATTGTTATTTTTGTACCCTTTAATTGTTCTATCGCTTAATTTCCTGATTTTGCAATCAAATAAAAACTCTTTTAATACATCTTCGTTAAACATAACAAAAAACCTCCATTTATCATATCCCAGCTATGACAAATGGAGATTTAGTAGTACCATTAATAAAATATTAAAAAGTGTTAAGTATAGCGTAACTGGTTAACTTTTTTCTTTACTCAATTTGCAAAAAGCCTTATTTTAAGCCTGTTTCAGTTAAAGAATTACTCATCCCAGTTGTGATATACTTCCTGTACGTCATCGTCTTCTTCAAGCAGGTCAAGAATTCTTCTCATATTCTTGATATCCTGTTCGTCGGTCAGCTCCACCCAGGTCTGAGGAATCATTGTAACATCGGCCTGGACCATGGGAATGCCTTCGTTTTCAAGTTTCTCCCTGACTGCACTGAAAGAGTCGGGATCGGTTATAACCTCATAGCTATCCTCTTCTTCTATAAAATCTTCAGCGCCCGCATCCAGAGCCAGCATCATCAGGTCATCAGTGTTCATATCACATTCTTCTTTATCAATGATAATCTGACCCTTCTTATCAAACATAAAAGATACGCAGCCGGGAGTTCCGACATTACCGTTGCCTTTGGCAAATGCCGCTCTGATATTGCTGGCAGTTCTGTTTTTATTATCGGTTAAGGCTTCGACAATAATAGCGATACCTTTAGGGCCGTATCCTTCATAGGTAACAGGCTCGTAATTAACCGCATTGAGGTCTCCGGCCGCCTTTTTTATGCTTCGTTCAATGGTATCATTGGGCATGTTGTTGGCTTTTGCCTTTGCGATTACATCTTTCAGACGGCTGTTGACATTCGGATCGGGACCGCCTTCCTTTACCGCAACCGCTATTTCGCGGCCGAGCTTAGTAAATATTTTTCCTTTAACTGCATCATTTTTTTCTTTTTTATGTTTTATGTTAGCAAACTTTGAATGTCCAGACATAAATACTCTCCTTACATAATCTAATCTAGAAATTATTATAATTAATTTAAAATATTTCCGCAATATTCATCAATAAACCGGTTCCGTTAAAATCTGACTTATCAGCCAATCCGATTTATCAACCGAACACTTATGTAGCTCGTGGAACAGATAAAATCTATTCCACATTGTCAATTATTTTTCTCAGTTTTTCCATAACTGTGACCGTCTCTTCGGCTGTCCTTACTGCACACATGATAGTATCGTCTCCGGCTATGCAGCCTACGATACTGTTCATCTGAAGAGCGTCCAGTGCGGCAGCCACAGCCATTGCCATACCGGATACGGTTTTAATTACAAGTATGTTTTGCGCCCTGTCCATAGACACAAAGCCTTCCCGCAGTACACGGGTATACTTTTCGCTAAGGCTCGGTTCCGTCTTCTGAATGGCAATATATTTTTGCCTGCCACCGTCAACAGCCACCTTGGTCAGTTTCAACTCTCTTATATCTCTTGATACTGTGGCCTGTGTTACATTATAACCTTCTTTCATTAACCAGTCGGCCAGTTCTTCCTGTGTTTCAATATCATACTTATTAATTAATTCCAATATTTTACTTTGTCTGCTGGACTTCATTACCTACCAATGCCTTTCTTTTTATTTTTGGTTTTTTTATTTATTAAGCTTTGAACGTAATACTGCAAATAAACTGGTATGGTTCAAACGAAGTAATCTAGTATTATATTCCGCTTTCTTAATAATTACCTCATCATTAGTGCTCAAATCGATCACGTTTTGCCCGTCAAATGTAGCTATAGCTTCGTCAGGCTGTGTCTTTTTGCTTTCCCTGATAACAACCTTAATCGTATCGTCACCCGATACGACTACGCTGCGGGGGCTTAATGAGTGCGGACAGATTGGTGTTATTACCATAACATCCGCCTTTGATGTTATAATCGGACCTCCTGCCGAAAGATTATAAGCGGTTGATCCGGTAGGAGTTGAAATAATGACGCCGTCTCCTCTGTAATCATCGATCAGTTCTTCATTAACATATATTTGAAGGCTTATTATCCTTGACAAACCTTTTCTTGTTATAACAATGTCATTGAGTGCATAATCCTTGTAAAAGCCGTCATCATTCCGGGACTTGAAGTGACTATCCGTCTGAACTGTACCTTTAAGCATCATTCTGTCTTCTATCACATAGTCATCAGCAAACAGCCTGTTAAGGGCGTCGATGGTATGGTTTTTCTCAATTTCAGCCAGAAAACCCACCGTTCCCAGATTTATGCCTAAAATCGGAATTTTCAAATCCATCAGAAGGGTCGCACACCTGATAATGGTCCCGTCTCCTCCCAAAACAATCGCGCATTCGGCATCCGAGCCTGACAACAGCTCCTTATTGTTTTCGAGAGACCGGATGCTCACAATAGTGGCTTTCTTCCCCGATTCATCAATATGCCGGGAGATCTGTCTTGTTAAAATATTATCTTTGTCTTTACTCTCATTATTAATTATCAAGAATCTGTCCATAAACGGCTGCTCCCCTGATTACCGATAAAAGTTTATCATATTATATTTTGAAATTCAAGCAATCCTTATCTGTTATAGTATTATTTAATCATTATTTTAGCATTTTTCAGTACATTTTTAGTATATTTAAACACACTTAAGCATATTTAGGCATATTGAATAAAATGTCATCAGTCCAGATGTTCATGGGCTTCAAGGACAACGGCTTCAATTTCCCCCGCCTGCAATTTTTTCCGTACATCCGATTCAGGCAAACTTTCCGGTACCGCTTTCAAATACAGCAAATATTCAATATTTCCTTCCGGACCCTTAATGGGCGAATAAGTAAGTCCCAGACAGTCAAATCCGATTTCCGCCGCGTATGACGATACTTTAAGAATTACCTCCCTATGCACTTCTTTATCCCTTACAACCCCTTTTTTACCCACTTTTTCACGGCCGGCTTCAAACTGCGGTTTTATCAGGCATACCACTTCCCCTTCCGGTGCCAGCAAATCCTTCACCGGCTGAAGCACTTTTGTAAGGGATATGAATGACACGTCTATTGAAGAAAATGCTATGTCGTCCTGTATTTTGTCACGGGTCAGATATCTGATATTGGTTTTTTCCATGGAAACAACCCGCTTATCCTGCCTGAGCTGCCATGCCAGTTGGTTGGTACCCACATCAACGGCATAAACTTTTACGGCACCGTTTTGCAGCATGCAATCGGTAAATCCGCCGGTGGAAGCCCCTACGTCCATACAGATTTTACCGTTAAGATTAATCGGAAAAACCTCTATCGCCTTCTCAAGCTTTAATCCCCCGCGACTTACGTATCTGAGCTTTTCTCCTCTGATCTCAATCTCCACGTCTGCGGGAAATGTACTCCCGGCCTTATCTTCCCTTTGACCGTCCACGAATACATTTCCGGCCATAATAAGTGCTTTCGCTTTTTCCCGGGACGGTGCAAGATTACGGTTTACCAGAAGTACATCTAACCGTTCCTTCATATTACCACGCCTTTTATTATTTTATAGTGCCAAGTTCTTTCATAATTTTATCTGCTATGCTGTCGGCATCAAGACCGTATTTTTTATACAGTTCCGTTACATCTCCATGCTCTATGAACATGTCCGGTATCGAAATATTTATCTGCCTGATATTCTGCTTATTATACCGGCAAATGTAATCGGACACCTGTTGACCGAATCCGCCGGTTCTGACATTATCCTCCATGGTTATGAAAATATTATGATCTTTCGAAAGTTCTTCAAGCATATCATAATCAACAGGAGATACAAAACGTACATTAACCAAGGTTGAATCAATATTATGCTCCTTAAGCTTTTCCGACACCGATACCGCGGTCTTTACCATGTTCCCTACCGCCAGTATTGCCATGTTGCCGGAATTTTTGGCAGCCTTATTTATTATCTCGCTCTTTCCCAATATGACAGGTTCCCTGTATTCTGCCAGGCCCTGATAGGCTTCTCCTTTCGGATATCTTATCGCCACCGGGCCGTCATGCACTAAAGCAAACTTAAGCATATCTTCCAGTTCCCATTTATTTTTTGGCGCCATTACGACAAGATTAGGTATATGACTCAGGAACGACAAATCAAAAATTCCCTGGTGAGTCTCACCGTCTTTTCCGCATATGCCCGCCCTGTCTATGGCAAATACGACAGGAAGTTTATTGATACATACGTCATGGATAATTTGATCATAAGCCCGCTGCAAAAAAGAAGAATATATGGCAACGACAGGCCTGAAACCTTCGGTTGCCAGTCCGGCGGCAAAGGTAACAGCATGTTCTTCCGCTATCCCCACGTCAAAAAACCTGTCAGGAAAGACCTTTTTAAACGCGCTTAAGCCCGTTCCGTAAGGCATGGCGGCAGTTATTGCCACCACTTTATCGTTATTTTTTGCGATATTAATCAGGGCAGAAGAAAAAACCCTGGTATAAGTTTCGGTTTTTGTTTCGTTTATTGTCTTTCCGTTATCTATATAAAAAGGATCTATTCCATGAAACCTGCTCGGATGCTTTTCGGCCGGAACATATCCTTTGCCTTTCTTTGTTATCACATGGACAACTACCGCTTTATTGACTCTGCTTGCGTTCTGAAGTGCCGTTAATATACTGTTGATATTGTGGCCGTCAATCGGCCCTATATAAGTAAGCCCCATGTCTTCAAACAACATGTTCGGAAGCATGAAATACTTAATGGCATCCTTGGAACGCTTCAGACGGTACACAATATCTTTTCCTCCCGGCACCATCTGTGTCAGTATATTCTCCATGTTTTCCTTAAAATCGGTATATTTGGTATTGGTCCTTAGCTTTGCCAGGTAATTGGCCATACCGCCCACATTTTTAGATATGGACATAGTGTTGTCATTTAAGACGATAATTAAGTTTGATTTGAGTCTTCCTGCATTATTCAATGCTTCAAATGCCAATCCGCCGGTCAGGGCGCCGTCACCTATAACGGCAACGATTCTGTTGTTTTCGCCTTTTAAGTCTCTAGCTTTTACCATGCCCAAAGCCGCGGAAATGGCAGTCGAACTGTGACCTGTGTCAAAAGCGTCGCATTCGCTTTCTTTACGTTTCGGGAAACCGCTTAAACCGCCCATCTGGCGCAGAGTCGGAAACCTGTCTTTCCTTCCTGTAAGAATTTTATGGGTATAAGATTGATGCCCCACATCCCATATAAGCTTATCCTTGGGAAAATCGAGAAACAAATGCAATGCCATGGTAAGCTCGACAACCCCCAGATTGGAAGCCAGATGTCCGCCCGTCTTACTGACATTGGATATAAGAAACGTTCTTATTTCCTCAGCCAGCTTTTTATAATCCTGGGGATTTATGTTTTTAATATCATTTGGTTTGTTTATTTTATCCAACAAATTTGGCAAATTTTTACACCTCTTTTCGGACCTTTACCTGCAAAAACACAAAAGTCCTTACTTATCCCTGTTGATTAGTTTAATTATCAGTGTTTCCAAAAATTCATTATTATAGGGCAGAGATTTATAAGCCTTTATTGCTCTATCGGTTACTTTTGCAACTTCTTCTTTGGCCCGTTCAATATTCATAAGTGTAACATAGGTGCACTTATCGTTTTTTTCGTCACTGTGAACCGGTTTTCCGAGAGTTTTACCGTCGCCTGCTACATCAAGAATATCATCCCTTATCTGGAATGCCAATCCAATGTCACCGGCAATTTTTTCTGTTATACCTATTTCTTCGTCGGATGCTCCCGCAAGAACGGCACCTATCATCATTGAGGCTTCTATTAATGCACTGGTTTTAAGCCGATACATTAAATCCAGGGTTTCTTTTGATACCATGCGGCCTTCGGATTCAATATCGATTGCCTGCCCTCCGACCATACCGTTGATTCCCGCTTTCGAAGCCAATATATTTATAGCCCTGATAATTCTTTTGTATAAGACAGGGGCGTTGTCTTTCTTTGCGTCTACAGATTTAAAGGCACATGATGCTGTTTCAAATGCATAAGTAAGCAGACCATCGCCGGCTAATATGGCCATGGCTTCTCCGTATACAATATGGGTGGTTTTTCTGCCCCTGCGCAGTTCGTCGTTATCCATGGCAGGAAGGTCGTCATGAACCAGGGAATAGGTATGAATCATTTCGATAGCCGCCATGAACGGATGCAGAATATAATCGTCCTGACCGTCAAACAGCCGGAATGTTTCCTGCATAAACATCGGGCGGAGCCTTTTCCCTCCGGCCAATACACTATAGTTCATGGCTTCCATGAGTTTTTTATATAAACCTTCTTCTTTCGGAAGATATCTGTTTATTATGTTTTCAATACCGGCTATCCTTTTTTTCAGTTCAATATCAAAGTTCATCTGTTTCTCCGCTTTCACTTAATATAATAAGTTCCTTTTCAACCTTGTCGATGGAATCATTACATGCCTTAACAAGTTTCATACCCTCCTGGTAAAGTGCAAAAGAATTTTCCAGGCTAATATCCGGTTTTTCCAGTTCCTCGATTATCTCGTCAAGCTTTTTGAAGGCATCCTCCAGTTTAAAATCCTTCTCCGCCATATAATATAAACCTCCGACTTTACTTAAAATTTTATTAACATATCTTTCTGTATCCTTTCGGCCCTTATAAACACAGAACAAAATAAATCTGTCCGCCAGTCCGTTAACCTTATCATACTTGTCAAATCATCTGCCTAATATCCGCTTTCAGTATATACCAAAACATTACAGCATGTATCATGACCTCATTCTTCCGCCTGGGAATGCATCCTCACGTCATATCATTTAGCATTTATTTCAACATACAACATAATCCAGTACATATCAATTTAATTCAATATATGAATTAATAAATCCATATATCATTTTAATTCAATATATGAATTAATAAATCCATTATCATTTTAATCCAATATATGAATTAATAAATTCATTATTATTTTAATCCGATATATGAATTAATTAATTCATTATCTTTTTAATCCAATATATAAAATAATCATGTTCATCATCAGTTTAATTCGATATATAATATAAAATAATCATGTAATTATCAAACTGTTTCAATATATACCCAAAACACATTTTTTTCAATACGTTTCTGCGTATTTAAACATTATCTTATAACTTAATTGTTCTTTTATATCTTTATATCTTATATCATTATTTCTTATATCTTTATTTCATGTATCTTTATTCTTGTATCATTATTCTTGTATCTTTATTCCTGTACCTTATTCCTGTATCATTTTTTCTTGTATCTTTAATTCCTGTGCCTTTATTCCCATATCATTTTTTCTTGTATATCTATTCTTTTATCTTATTCTTGTGATTTTACAATCCCTTTGGTATTTATTTAACTTCTTCCTGTCTTTTTCTTTCTATAATTTCCTCCGCCCTGGATATAATATCCCCGTCCAAAAGAGAGATACGCAGCAAATCGTTTTTCTCAACTTCATGAATGCTTTGTACCGGCTTTCCATCCTTTCCCGAAACCAGGGCATATCCTTTTTTCAGTTTTGCCAAAGGCGACAGGCCTTCCAGTTTGGTTATATATATATCCAGCCTGTGACGGGCTTCTTTCAGTTTCCTGTCCATAAGATACGCCATTTTTTCTTCTGCATCTGCAAGCATCTGTTTTTTCTGTTTAATCTGATAAGCCGGACTGGCGTAAAACAGTTTTAGCTTAAGTTCCCTCAGCTTTGACCTGTTATATGTTACATTGTGCATAACAGCTTTCTGCATTCTTCTTTTATAATCCTGAAGCTTGTTTTCGAAAGCTATGTAATCATTTACCGCCAGTTCCGCCGCCGCCGACGGAGTCGGTGCCCTTAAGTCCGCGACAAAATCGGCTATTGTATAATCGGTCTCATGACCTACCGCCGATATGACAGGAGTATTACAGTCATAAATGGCCCTGGCCACAATTTCCTCGTTAAATGCCCACAGGTCTTCGATTGATCCTCCGCCTCTGCCGACAATGATCACATCGAGATTAAGCTTGTCCAGGTTTTTTATACCTCGGACAATACTTTCGGCTGCCCCTTCACCCTGAACCTGGGCCGGATATAATATCAACTGTACATAAGGATTTCTGCGTTTCGATATATTCATTATATCCCTAATTGCTGCTCCTGTAACCGCCGTAACAATACCCACTTTTTTAGGATAAGGAGGTATCGGTTTTTTATGGGCTTTGTCAAAAAGCCCTTCGGCTTCCAAAGCTTTCTTGAGCTTTTCAAATTGTTCATACAGTTTTCCAAGCCCGTCCAGGATTATCTGATTTGCATATAATTGATATTTTCCGTCCCTTTCATATACATTAATACTTCCCAGGACTATGACGCTTTGCCCTTCTTCCAGCTTAAAGGTTAATCCCCTTCTTTGACCGGCAAACATTACGCATGCCAATTGCCCCTGGGCATCTTTAAGCGTAAAATAAATATGCCCGGAGGTATGATACTTGCAGTTAGACACTTCCCCTTTAACATATACGTTATTCAGATAAGGATCCCTTAAAAAAATATTTTTAATATACCTGTTAACCTCTGATACTGTAAAAACACGTTCCATATTTACCTCTTTTTCGAAGCCTTAAGTGCTTACGCCAGTTTCGCCAACACGCCGTTGATAAAGCTGGGAGCTTCATCCCCTCCGAATGTTTTTGCCAGTTCCACCGCTTCATTTATGGCAACTTTAACAGGTATTTCATCATCATAGCGCATCTCAAATACGGCAATCCGTAAAATCGCAAGCTCGACTTTCCCCATCCGCTTTATGGACCAGCCGCTGGCTGTTTTCGAAAGAATATCGTCTATTTCGTCAACTTTTTCCATTATTGAGTTGAACCGGTTTAACAAATACTTATATTCTTCTTCCGTAATGTATTCGATATCGGCTAAATATAACTTTACCTGTTCGGCTAAATCAACGCCGTCATAAAATTCTTTTCTAAACATCATCTTAAAAATATGCTCTCTAAGTTCTCTTCTTGTCACTCTATATTTCCTCCTATGAACGTCCAGAATAAACAAGGGGCTGCTGCAAATACCGCCTGTTCGGACAGTATCTTTACTGCGTCTGCAACATCCCCCTTGTTTGGTACAATTTATTCTTTAACTATATTTACTCCGGCTATTCGAATATTTACTTCCTTGACCTGAAGTCCTGTCATATTCTCTATAGCCATTTTAACTTTCTCTTGTACCTGTTTGGCCGTCTCCAATACTCCGTATCCATAATCCAAGGTGAGAGCCATATCCACCGATACCGAATCAGGACTCACGGAAACTTTTACCCCTTTAGATAAATTTTTCTTTCCAAATTTACCGGCCAATTCATTTGTGACATTTCCGCCGGTGGAAGCAACCCCTTTCACTTCCGTTGCCGCCAATCCTGCAATAACCGCTACGACCTCATCGGCAATCTGTACCTCGCCTACCTTGCCGTTTTCATGTATCGTATATGTGTTCCTGATTTCTTGTTCATTATTCACGGTAGATACCTCCTATGTTACATTTAGGTCTGGCATAAACTATATCAAATATAGTTATGTAATAACCTATATTATATAGTATTATACCAAACTTCTTATCTTTTGCAATTATTAATAACATTTTTTCGCTATTCTGCCACAACAACTGGATTAATTGTTATTTTATCAATGGATGCATTGGTTTCTTTCATAACTATTTCTTCTATAATGGCCAGTTGCTGATCAGAAAGGGACGGTGCATTAATTACCACATTCACTTCGCCTTCGGTATTCATGGTAACCATTGCATCGGCAAACCCTTTTGCTTCAAGCATTACTTCCGTATTATTCTCTATTTCGGCTATGTTTGTAAGCTCAATCATTCTTTCTATAAGGGGTTGTTTTGCTTCTTCGGAAATATTGGTACTTTCTATCAGCTCCTTAAGATCCGCCTTGCTTCTTGCCCTATCCTGTTCTCTTTCGAGTTTTTTGCTGATAAAGAAGTTTGCGTCCAGAGTGGTGCTTGCAAGAACGGCTTCACCGGGTACACTTTCATTATTAATGTCAAGCTCTCCGGTGTCTTTCACGTTCTGGGCATTAGCCAATAAATCCTCGTCCGAAATATCTCCCAGTTCCTGTTTGTCAGCGTCTTCTTCTACATCAACAGGAGTGGTTTCGTCGTTTTCATCTGTTTGGGTAGTATTGACCTGCCCGTTATCGTCCGTCGTTTCATCCGCAGTTTCTCCGTCGGTAACCGTACCATTCTCGGTAGCCGTACCGCCGTTTGTATCATCTGTTATATCCTCGGTATTCTGGGCCAGATATTCTCCGTCAACCCCAACCACTTCATAATCCGGATTCGCCGTAGCCTGCGAATCTTTATCATCAGGTTTATCTTTACCGGTGAAACTTAAATAACCGGCAATCACAATCATAATCGCCAGTGCGGTGATTATGATTTGATTTTTCTTAAAAATATTTTTCATCTTAAACCTCCTGATCATTTGATACCGTCTCCCATCTTCATTACCTTAACTTTATGCGCCGGAATATTAAATAATACTTCACAGGCTTCTATAACATCCTTTATTACAAAGACATTGTCGCCACCTTCGGCGATTACCACGATCCCTTCAATCTCCGGTTCCCGTTCCTGCAATATGTATGGTTCCGTATTTCCTTCCTCGTCTGTAATAAGTACCGTATTTTCTTCCTTCTGGATACGGCTGCTTGTTCTGCTCCCGCCTTCTCCGTCCGATTCGTTTAATTCCTCCTGTGTATAAGGCACATCTTTAAGCGGAACTTTTTCCCCGGTAGATTTTAATGTTATCATTACCTCTACGTCTCCAATGCCTTGTACTTTGCGAAGAATGTTCTCCAGCCTGTTTTCTAATTCTGATATATAAGTATTCATATCATAGCTTGTCGTATTCATACCTTTTTGATTATCCGTTGATTCCGTATCAATATTCTTGTTCCCGTCTTTCTTATCCCCTCCCATTATTCCAGGAAATGTGAGCAAAATAAGCAAAATTCCTGCCGCAAACATTAAAATAAGTTTTGGCATTCCTATATCTTTCAGGGATATTTTCTTTTTCTCCATATTATCCTCCCTGTATACTAATATTTATATTATCCTGTTCCATATTATAGAAGTCCGATAATTTATTTTTTATAAGAATTTCCTCGGGAGAAGGCAAGTCCTGCCGATCTTTACCGAAAGAATCATTTTCCTTGTCCAAACCGGAAATCACAATCCTGCCTATATTAATCTTTTGCACCGGTATGTCTTCCGTATCTTTATCCGTATGTCCCGCGGTTATATACATGGCCTCTATCTCTCCGAAACTGCCGCTTTCTTCATCTTCATTTATGGCTATGTCAAAGTCATATAAATAAAGCCCTTCTTCCGCCAGCAGTCCGGAAACATGATCCCTTACCCTTTTTTTCATATCGTTAAAAACTTCTTCCTTTTGCTTTTCTTCCATAAGCATAAGTTTATTCTTAAAATCCGACACGTCGGTTCTGTATATATTGGCATTCAGATAATAATCCATAATTTCGTCCAACTTCAAAAGCTTCATAAAAGGGGATATTACTATTAATAACAAAATCATACCGGATACTATGCTGACATATTTTTTATAATTGCTGTTCCCGAGAAGATTCATGACGATGGTGTTAAGAATAAGATATATGACAATATTTTTTACCCATTCATATATTTCTTCCATGGAATCACCTCTCTTCATCCGATATTTTCTTTCTTATGAACCGGTTGCAGGTATTCCGTATGTACGCTGACTTTGTTTAATTAATCTTTTATCGTAACTTTAACCGCAGTTTTTGTTAAACAGCCCTGCCGGTTGATAAGGCGACGATTGTAATTGACAACATAAATAACACGGCGCCAACCATTACGGATTTAAGAAGCATATGCGCCGATTTGGCCGAAGCGCCTATACATTCGGTAATCCTTTTGTCAGAAATGGGCTGAAGAGCCGCGCAGCTTAGTTTATAAATTAATGTGATTACAGCAAGCTGGATTACCGGAACGGTGCAAATAATTATAATCACCACCAAACCTGCCGCACCTATGGAATTCTTCAATAATATCCCCGCCCCTATAACAGTTTCGGCAGCTCCTTCTATGGCATCCCCTATTCCCGGCAATGACGAGGATGCCTTATAAATAAACGAACGTTTGACCTGGTCGGCCACCGGCACCACAAGACCCTGCATGGTATGAAAACCTATGACTGCCGCCAGAAGGCTTTTTAACAGCCACTGAATAACAGTCTCTATAAGAGCAGCCAATTTCGACAGCATGTCCTCTTTTGACAGGTTATTCGCAAGGACAATAATCAGATAAAAGTTAACCATAGGAATAATAACCTTAACTATCACAAAGTCCACCAAGGTTATCATCAGCAGCGCCGCTTTATAAAAAACCAGGGATGACATACTGCCGGAACAAAAAGACACCGCCAGAAAATATGCCGGTACCAAAGCTTTCATAAAATCAAGAACCTGTCCGATGACTTTTGACGCAACGGCGGAAGCGGTTATAAAGGAACTTATTAAGAGTCCGAATAAAAGCAGATATGTAACATAATATCCGGTTTCCGATACCTGCTGGTGTTTAAACGCTTTTGATAAATTGGTAAATATGGCGGCTATAAGGGCAATCGATATTAACTGTGTAAATGTATCCATATGCGCTTTAATCTCACCGCTTATGGCCTTTATCAGTTTTTCCCCTATAGCAGTCAAAGAAAAAGTCTCCTCGCCAGACATCAGTTTATTTACATACTCTTCAAAATTGATTGAATTGTTTCGATCCATTATATTGTCTATCACCTGCTGGATTTCATCATACTTTATATCGCCGTATATATCCTGTGAGGCATATGCCGTGCCGGTATTATATATACCCGTCGACAAAAGGATTACAGCCAGTATTTTTACTATGCAATTCGCAACCGCCTTATTTTTTATGTTCATATACGGCATAAGCCCTCCCGTCTTTTTACCCGCGTTAACGGACGTTAAGAAAATTATTTATGGTATCCATGAGAGCCATCAGAATCGGCATACTTATGGCAAGTATAGAAAGCTTTCCCACCAGTTCTACCTGCTCTCCTATGGCCTGGTAACCGCTGTCCTTGCATAAAGATGCCGCAAATTCCGTAACATAGGTTATGCCGATTATTTTTATAAGAATATTTATATAAGCCTTATTAATCTTAATATATCCCTGCAACCGTCCGATCGCATCAAGAATGACTTCCAGTTTGCCTATACCAAGCAAAAGGATAATAAAACAGGTGGCTATGCTTATATATATTGAAAATTCCTCTTTTCCCTTTTTAAATATTACGGCCATCAAAACCGCGACTATACCGATAATGGCAATATTGATCATGTTTTCTGCACCTTTCTTTATGGCTGAGTTTTATCCATACCTTTGCATCCAAACTTCGTCTTCCCGTGGCACATTCCGGTTTTCCGGCAGCCATATGCTTTGACTAAATCATCGCAAAAAGTTCTTTTATAGTTGAAAATAATTTGTTTATATACGGAAGCAGCCAGAAAAGCACCAGTATGAGGCCGGCCAAACTGGATAAAAAGGCAAGTTCGTCCCGGTTTGACTGTTTTAATATTTGATTTAACAGGGAAATCAGTATCCCCACAATTGCAATCCGTAAAATTAAATAAATGTCCATCCCTAACCCCCACGAAATCCTTCGTTACCTGAGTATCAAAACTTTTTTACATAAAGCTTATGCCAGTACGATTGATATAAATATCCCAGCCATAATTCCCAGGCTGTTATATAAATAAGTCTTTTCCTTTACGTTCGAGGTAAGCCCCCGTAATTCCTCATCAAGCTGTACAAGATACAAATCAAGGGTGTTTAGCTGCATTTCCTTATCCAGATATCCGAGATGTTCGCCAAATTTTATCATTTGATACTTGTCCTTTTTTGTCAGGGAAGTCATGTGTAATTCATTCTCCACGGCCTCTTTCCATATCTGTGAAAATGTATTTCCCGACCGTTCATTTAATTTTTTCGAGACTCTGACTAAAAAATCTTTAAAATTGCCGTCATGTCTTTTGGCAATGGCATTAATCGCTTCAGGCAGTGGCGTATTGCAGTACCGTATATCCCCTTTAAGAAGCATAATTATCTTTCTCAGTTCTTTTAAATCCTCTATCCTGGATTTAAGTTCGCTGCTACAATAAAAACCCATCAGAGTCGATGAAAGAATTATCAGGATACATCCTACTGTCTTGGCTATTTGCATAACTTCCTCCATTTCTGCCCGAATCATATTATTTTATTTCCCGCCGCATCATAAATGCCTTCGATATGTCCGATTTCTCTGATATTGTTCAGTATTATGTAGCGTTCAAACACTTTGTTCTGTAATAATTCTCCCAGTATGGGTTTGTTTTTTACATCTTCCAGGGAACTGCCATGGACCGTGGCAATCAGTTTGCATCCGCAGTTTATTACATGGTTTATGGCCTCCAGGTCCTCTTTTGATCCGATTTCGTCGACGGCTATAACCTGCGGCGACATGGATCTTATGAGCATCATCATTCCCTTTGCCTTTGGACAACAGTCCAATACATCGGTTCTTATGCCCAGTTCGTTTTGCGGTACTCCCATATAGCAGGCGCCTATCTCTGAACGCTCGTCCACGACGCCTACGTTCATTCCCCTCATATGAGGTCCCCCGCTTGATATCTGGCGTATTATATCACGAAGCAAGGTTGTTTTCCCGCATTTAGGCGGAGAAATAATCAGAGTATGAAATATGCCTCCGTTAGTTTCATCAATCAGATAAGGCATCACCCTGTCGGCACAGCCTTTTATCTGGTGGGCAAGCCTTATATTTATAAAAGATATGTGCTTCATTCCCTTTATATGATTATCCTGTACAACGATTTTCCCGGCTATTCCAATCCTGTGGCCGCCGCTTATCGTGATAAATCCTTGCCTTATCTCTTCCTCAAAGGCATATAACGAATAATTGCTTATATATTCCATGGTCTCATCTATTTCATTTCTGCTTATGAAAAATCCCCTGGCAGGATCGGTTGCCAGCATTGCATTCTCGGTCACAAAATATTCCCGGTTTCTGTAACTTACTATAAGGGGGCAATTTATCCTGAGCCGTATTTCCTGCAAATCGTCAAAATTAATATTAAGACTGCCGAATATGGCTCTCAGTTTCGAAGAAAAAATTTTTAAAAGCTCGTCTTTTGTTTTCATTACCCCTACCTCCCGACGGTATATGTATTCATGACAGCTTATCCAATTCTTCTAAAACAATATATTCCTGCCCGGGGAAAATATGACGTTGATTTATCATTAATCTTTGGTATGAACTGAAACAAAACCTGGTGAGATGACTGTTACAGAAACTTAAAAAACAGAAACGCTTGCTTAAATTGTAAAATTTACTATAATAGAAGAAATAACAGCAGAAAACTAAGCGGATTTTCCTGTTTGAATGTTAAGATCCTAAACAGAAACGGTGATAAGAATGAGATACGGTTTAATCGGTGAAAAACTTGGACACAGCTATTCAAAAATCATACATGAAAGAATAATTAATGAAAATTATGATTTGATTCCCTTAAGCATGAACGAGTTCGACGATTTTATGAAAAGAAAGGAGTTTGCAGGGATTAACGTAACCATACCATACAAACAAAAAGTAATAGCTTATCTTGACGAACTTGACCCCCTGGCCCAAAAAATAGGCGCCGTCAACACCGTCGTCAACAATAGCGGCCGGCTTAGGGGATATAATACGGATTATTACGGGCTTTTATATCTTTTTAACCGTAACAATATCATGGCTGAACATAAAAAATGCCTGATCCTCGGAAGCGGCGGCACATCAAAGACAGCCCGGGCTGTACTCGAAAGCCTTGGCGCGGAAAAAATTATTACAGTCAGCAGACACCCTGAAGGTCATTCCGTATCTTATGAAGAATGCTATAAAAATCATCGGGATGCCGGCATTATCGTAAATACCACTCCCGTAGGTATGTATCCGAACGTCAACGCCTCCCCGCTGGATTTGACTCCGTTTAAGTCATGTGTCGCAGTGGTTGACGTGATTTTCAACCCCATAAAAACAGTGCTCGCAAAAGAGGCGGAAGGCCTCGGAATTAAAGCGGTTACCGGCCTTGCCATGCTGGTAGCCCAGGCAAAACAGGCCGAAGAAATTTTCAGAGGAATAAAACTGGATGACGGTATTATAGAAATAATAACCCATGAACTGATGGAACGGTTGAACTGTTAAAATTATTTAATCATCGTATTACTTATATAATCTGAAAACTTTTATATTTCAAATTAACGATATCTTAACGTTTATAACAAGAAATGTATCAAAAAACAGTCCATAGAATATGTATTCCATGGACTGTCTCACTTTTAAACACCATATATTATACTCTCTTCATGTATTCCCCGGTTCTCGTATCTATACTGATTCTGTCTCCTGTATTTACAAACAGAGGAACCTGAACGATAGCGCCGGTCTCGACGGTTGCAGGTTTTGAAGCACCTGTTGCAGTATCTCCCTTAAATCCGGGTTCTGTATGTGTTACCTCCAGCTCAACAAACAAAGGAGGTTCAATTGCGAATACGACACCCTTATATGAAAGTATTTTAACCATATCGTTTTCTTTTACAAACTTAAGGGCATCTCCGACAGTCTCCTTATCCAGAGCAATCTGATCGTATGTTTCGGTATTCATAAAATGATACATTTCACCGTCACTATACAAATACTGCATATCGCTTCTGTCTATATGAGCCTGCTCGAATTTCTCAGTCGGACGGAATGAACGCTCAATAATACCACCGTTCATTATATCCTTAAGTTTTGTTCTTACAAATGCTGCACCTTTCCCAGGCTTAACATGCTGAAATTCTACTATCTGATAAACTGCGTTATCTATTTCTACTGTCAGCCCGTTTCTGAAATCACCTGCTGAAATCATACAATTTATTCCTCCTTATAAATGACTACACATTAGTGTATAATAAACCGACATTATTTGCAACAATTTTTTATATCAGAACTATAATTCAATTAAAGATTTTTCGGAATGGGTATAGTTAACTATACCGTCCTCCGTAACTTCCACAAGATCCTCTATTCTTACACCGCCAAATCCTCTGACATAGATTCCCGGCTCTACAGTTTCAACCATTCCTGCCTCTATTATATCCTCTTCGGTCGGAGACAGTCTCGGATTCTCATGGATATACAAGCCTACGCTGTGTCCAAGGCCATGGCCGAAACATCCTTCATATCCGGCCTTGTAAATAATATCTCTTGCCACCTTGTCAACCTCTTTGCCCTTTAGGCCTGCCCTAAGGAAATCAAGAGCCGCCAGCTGAGCTTCCAGCACAATATTATAAATTTCCTTCTGCTTATCGGTTGCCTTGCCAACTACTATTGTTCTTGTCATATCTGAGCAATAACCTTCATACACGCAACCGAAATCCATAGTAACGAAGTCCCCTTTTTCAATTTTCTTTGAAGTGGGAACTGCATGGGGCATGGAAGAGTTTACACCGGATGCCACAATAGTCGAAAAACTGGTTCCCTGAGCGCCATATAATTTCAACAGATACTCTATTCTGGCTGCCACTTCCAGTTCCGTAACTCCCGGTTTAATAAAGGTTAATATCTCCGAAAAAACTTTATCTCCTATGCTTTCGGCTGTTCTTATATATTCCAGTTCCTTCGGTGTTTTAATTCTTCTTAATCTGGTTATTTCATCCTTAATCGGAACCAGCTCGGCAAAATCCAAAGCTTTCCTTAAATTATCGTAATTTGAATAAAGCATATCTTCGGATTCAAACCCAAGCCGCTTTACATTATCCGATTTTATCAGATTGCCTATGGCCTCTTCATATCCTCCGGAACCTATGGTTACTATTTCATAACCCTCAGCCTCAGCTTCAGCCTGATAGGTATAGCGAAAATCAGTAATAACCGCATGCCTTTTATCG
>ENA-OWPA01000708-OWPA01000708.1-bioreactor-metagenome-genome-assembly--contig:-NODE-708-length-36091-cov-4.941467_pt1 | contig 36091 bp, 47 predicted proteins | sample MGYA00238139_ERZ651803 | MGnify/ENA primary metagenome ERZ651803 (study PRJEB26909, sample SAMN07631231) | bioreactor metagenome | isolation source: Switchgrass digestor | place: USA: Dartmouth... | reverse complement strand
AAGTGGACAAGTCAGAGAAATATGGTTGGGCAATTACCGTCCTTACAGAAGAAGCTGCTGAATGGATAAAGTCAACCTATAAAGATGATAAAGGATTTGAATTGTTCAGAAGCAAGCTTCCAAAGATTAAAGCTTCAAGTTCATCTTCATCAAGAAAGTATGTATGCCCTGGGTGTGGAACAATCATCAGAGCAACCAAAGAAGTCAGGGTCATGTGTGCTGATTGTGAACTTGAATTTGAAGAAGAAATCTAATTTGTAAGTTTGCGGCACTGCACCTTGAAAAGTGAATACAGACCAGTAAAAGGCATGGAACAACCCCCATGTTGTAATAACCTGGTTGAATAAGCTTTATGAAAGGGGGTGATATCAAGTGGCAGGTTATAAGCAAGTTACAAATAAAGATGCTGAAATTTTCTTGAAACTTTATAAGAAGTACCTTCTGCTGAAAGTTAAGGAAATGGAAGAAATTTTGAAAACATTACCCACTAATGTGATTGAAAGATGCTTCAATAGTGCTGAATTCTATGACAAGGGATTTGACACTTCAAAAATTGATGAAACTGAATTTGGATTTGGCGGTCTGCATGGTTATTCCAAAATTGTTGATGTTTCAAATGCATTGTATATATGCAAGCAACTTGATAGTGAAGGCAAGCTTGATGAAACCATGAAAAGATATGGCTTCAAAGTGAAAAGAAATAAAATTGGTGTACTTGAACGGAAAGGAAGTGATTAGATGATTGATGTTGTATTTGACTATTCCAAAGTAAGGGGAAAAATTAAAGAAGTGTTTGGAACACAGTCTGCTTTTGCATCCGCAATGGGAATGTCACCTGTTTCCTTGTCTGAAAAGCTTAACAACAAGGTGCAATTTAGTCAAAAGGAAATTGATAAGGCTTGTGTTCTACTTCAAATTGCTAAAGAAGAAATACCCATATATTTTTTTACCCCAAAAGTTAAGGAAGCTTAACCAAGTTAAAGAAAGGATGGTATCAAATGAGTTTTTCAGAGCAGTTGAAAAAAGCAATGTTGGAAAGGAACATGACACAGGCTGAACTTTCAGCACTTACTGGAATCGGAAAATCATCAATCAGTCAGTACCTTTCAGGTAAAAATGAACCAAAAGAACTTGCGTTGAACAAGATTGCAGAAGCACTTGATTGTTCAGTTGCTTTCCTGAAAGGTGAAACGAATTGCAGCGATTCAACACCTGACCCCAAAGGATTGAGAAATGTACCTGTTGACCAGGCTGCAAAAATGCTTGGTAAGTCAAGGCAATTTGTAAGGGTTGCCCTTCAAAGAGGTATTGCACCATTTGGATTTGCGGTAAAGTTGTCAGGCGAAAAATTTTCTTACCACATTTCACCGAAGAAGCTTGCTGAATACATAGGGGATTGCAGGTGATGCCTATGCAATTATATGAACACCAAAAGCAAGCACTGGAACAAACAAAAGGCTTCAACAAGGTTGCATATTACTTGGACATGGGTCTTGGAAAAACATTTGTTGGTTCAGAAAAGATGGTTCAGCTTGGTTCAGATACAAACATCATAATCTGTCAGAAATCAAAGATAAATGACTGGATGAAGCACTTCAAAGACTACTATCCAAGAATTCAAGTTTACAACTTGACCGATAAAAAGCAACTGGATGATTTCATTTCACATGATACAGCATGGGCAGGTTACCCTGGTGCAAGCATGACAGTCGGAATCATCAATTATGATTTGGTGTTCAGAAGGTCAGAGCTTCTTCAATTAGAGCATTTCACCTTGATGCTTGATGAATCATCACAAATACAAAATGACACAGCAAAGCGAACAAAGTTCATTCTGAAAATGAAGCCTGACAATGTGATTCTTCTTTCAGGAACACCGACATCAGGTAAATATGAAAATCTGTGGTCACAAATGCACTTGCTTGGATGGGAAATCAGCAAAGAACTTTACAACAGGCAATATGTGAACTGGGTTAAGGTTGAACAAGATGGATTCATTCACTTTGTGATTGACAAGGAAGAACCATATAAAAATGTTGACCGCTTAAAGAAAAAGATGCGTGACCATGGTTCTGTGTTCATGAAAACAGAAGAATGCTTTGACCTTCCTGAACAAATATTCATTCCAATTACAGTTCCAAAAACGAAAGAATATAACACATTCAGAAAAAAAGGACTTGTGACTATTGAAGGAACTGAACTGGTTGGTGATAGTACCCTAACAAAGCGGTTGTATTCCAGGATGCTTTGCGGACATTACAACAAGGACAAGCTTCAAGCCTTCAAAGACTTGGCATCCAGTACAAAAGACAGATTGATTGTGTTCTATAACTTTAATGCAGAACTGGATGCACTTCAACGGATAGCAGCGGAACTTGAAAGACCAGTATCACAGGTAAATGGTCATGTCAAAGACCTGACTGCTTATGAAAACGAAGAAGATTCAATCACACTGGTGCAATATCAGGCAGGTGCAATGGGGTTGAACCTTCAAAAGGCAAACAAGGTTGTGTTCTTCACACTTACTGATAAAAGTGAACTTTTTGAACAGGCAAAAAAGAGAGTTCACAGAATCGGACAAAACAAGACTTGCTTCTATTACTTGATGATGTGCAAAGACAGTGTTGAAGAAGTCATCCTTGAAACCTTGAATCAAAGAAAGGATTTTACAGATGAATTATTCAATGCGTGTGACAAATAGAAGAAAAAATCAAATAGTGTTCAGAAGGATTCTCATATCATGGGTCATTGTCCTTCTGATAGGTGTAATAATTGGTTTTCTGATTGGTCTTGCGTTTAAGGCAGGTGCTTCTGATAAAGAAGTATTTGCTGAAACAAGCATTCCATTGATTACACCAACACCTTCACCCGCTTCTATCACAAGCACACCTGTTCAAAAGACCATTGAACCAGCACCAAAAACTGAACTTGTCAGCCTGGGTGTATTCAGAATTACAGCTTATTGTCATTGTGAAAAGTGTTGTGGAAACTGGGCAAAAAACAGACCAACTGATGAAGATGGAAGTTTGCTTGTTTACACAGCATCAGGCGAACTTGCAGTTGAAGGTGTGACCATAGCAGCAGATACAAGCATATTGCCCTTTGGAACGGAAGTCATCATTGATGGCAACAAGTACATAGTTCAAGACAGGGGCAGAGTTATCAAAAACAACCGAATTGATGTGTATTTTGAAAATCATCAGGATGCATTGGAATTCGGTGTTCAATACAAAGAAGTATTTATTGAAAGGATGGTTGAAAATGATTAAGTGTAACAATGAATGCCCATTGGGAAAATTTGATGGATGCTGTCATTCATGCCCCGATATTGAAACCTGCAAAGATGCCTGTGAAAGCAATCCTGAAACATGTGGTGAAGCAACATTTGATGAAGAAACAGATCTTGTAGCTTTCAAGGAACAACAGCTTTCAGTGCTTCAACAGATTGCTGACCTGATAACCACAAAGAAAAAGCTTGAAGAACAGGAAAAGGAACTGAAAGACAAGTTGAAAGAAGCAATGGAAAAGTACGGTGTTAAGAAGTTTGACAGTGACATCCTGAAAATCACTTACATAGCAGAAACCACTACAACAAGTATTGATAGTGCGAAGCTGAAAAAGAAGTACCCTGCTATTGCAGAAGAATGTTCAAAAACTTCTAAAAAATCAGCTTACATCAAAGTTGAAATTAAGGATGAAACCTAAAGAAACCACATGCAAGGATTGCAGAAAATGGCGATACTGCGTGGAAAGTTCCAGGGGATATCCTTGCATCAAATTTGAAAGAAAGGCAGGTGTACATCAAAGTGAACATAAAGCATGGGATGTGTCACACAAGGTTATACCGAATATGGAAAAACATGAAAACAAGGTGTAACAACCCAAATGCAACACGATTTAACACCTGGGGTGGTAAAGGCATCAAGGTATGTAAAGAATGGAATTACTTTGAAATTTTCAAAAATTGGGCAATCAGTAATGGATATTCAGATGATTTGACACTGGATAGAATTGACCCAAATGGAAATTATGAACCTGACAATTGTAGATGGGTGACTATTGAAGTTCAAAACATTAACAAAGATTGCGTTCCAAAATATGAATATCAAGGAATTACATTCTGTCAATCACAAGTGTTTGAACTATTTGGTGTTAAAAGAACAACCTTTCAATCAAGGCTAAAAAGAGGACTGACAATTGAAGAAGCTTTGAAAGGATGTGTTGCAAGTGGGCAGTGAAAAACGGTTTGAAACCAAAGTCAAGAAATGGCTTGAATCGGAAGGTATTTATTCGGCAGGAACACCACAAGACAAGAAAAAAGTTCCTGAATGTGGTTGGTACTTAAAGACATGGGGTGGCGGTTATCAGAAAAGCGGTATTCCTGACCTGTTGCTTTGTGTGAATGGAATCTTCATCAGTGCTGAACTGAAAGGTGATACAGGAACACCATCCGATTTACAGCTTAAAAATACAGCAGCAATAAATAGTTCAAATGGAATTGGTGTTGTGCTGTATCCAAAAGGATTTGAAGAATTCCAAAACATAGTGAAAGGGGTGAAAAGATGCAATGTTCACACAGCAGAATTGAATGCTTTGAAAAATGCCCATTTAAGTACAAGCTGCGTTATTGTGACCGAATATTAACCTTACCACCTGATAATGCCGACAACCCACTGATTGTTGGTACAGCGTTACATACAGGATTGGAAAAAGGGGTTGCAAAGGCACTGGATGAATATTTCATGTCATACCCAGTGATTACGGATGACCACATCAATGAAGCAATAAAGCTTGAAAACTTAATTCCAAGGGCAGCGAAGCTGATTCCAAAAGGAAAATTTGAAGTTAAGATTTCAACGGAAGATTTCATTGGATACATTGACCTTCTTGCACCAGTGACAATGTTCCATGATTCAGAAGTTCCAAATCAATATGACATATATGACTTCAAATATTCCAACAATATCAGCACTTATAAACAGTCAGACCAGTTGCATGTGTATAAATATTTCTTTGAAAAATGCAATCCTGGCAAGTACATCAGAAACCTTTACTTCTTATTCATTCCAAAAGTAAACATCAAAAAGAAAAAAACAGAAGATTTGACAGAATTCAGAAGAAGGCTTCTTGATGAAGTGAAAAGTGTTGAACCTGAACTGGTGCAAATTGAATATGACCCAAACAAGGTCATCAATTTCTTGCTGAACACCAAGCACAGCATTGAAGCGACAGAGTTCAACAAGAATGAAAGTTACCTATGTAACTATTGTGAATATCAAGACTATTGTCAGAAAGGATGGGATTATATGTTATTACCCAAGAATGAAAGAAGAAACATTCAGAAGATTGAAAAGAAAGTTATTTGGATTTATGGTGCACCTTTCAGCGGTAAAACCACATTTGCAAACAAGTTCCCTGACCCGTTGATGCTGAACACTGATGGAAACATTAAGTTTGTTGATGCACCTTATATTGCAATCAAGGACAAGGTTGAACCCAATGGAAGAATGTCACCGAAAAGAACATTTGCCTGGGATGTATTCAAGGAAGTCATTGAAGAACTGGAAAAGAAAGAAAACGACTTCAAGACCATCATTGTTGACTTGCTTGAAGATTGCTATGAACATTGCAGATTATACATGTATGACCAAATGGGTATTACCCATGAATCAGATGACAGCTTCAGGGCATGGGATAAAGTTCAGACAGAATTCCTGTCAACTTTGAAAAGGCTGATGAATCTGGACTATGAAAATATCATCCTGATTTCCCATGAAGATACATCCAAGGATATTACCAAAAAAGGCGGTGACAAAATCACTGCAATCAAGCCGAATCTGCGTGAAAAGGTTGCAAACAAAGTTGCAGGTATGGTTGATATCGTGGCAAGGGTCATTGCTGATGATAATGTCAGAACCCTTTCTTTCAAGACCAATGAAGTAATCTTTGGCGGTGGCAGATTGGTTGTCAGCACAAATGAAATTCCGCTTGATTATGAAGCTTTCCTGGAAGTCTATGATGAAGCAAACAAAAATGCAGTTGCAGTAATGCATGGTGAAGAACCTATAGCATCCACTTCTACTTCTGCTGAAAGAAAAGGCAGGCAGAGAAAGGAAAAGACATCTGAATCTGAATCCGAAGTACCAAAAGAAGAAACCAATGAAACTGATGTCAAAGAAGAACCTGCTACTTCTGAACCCGAAAAAGCGGATGAACCAAAAGAAGAACAGAAACCTGTCACAAGAACCAGGAAAAGAAGGGGCGAATAATGGCAGAGGTAATGCAGCTTAAAGATGGCAAAGTTTATACCATCTTTGACAGTAAGGACTTTAAATGGCTTGTTGAACAGTACATGGGTTATGAAGCTTCCAGGTACTTTGAAAACTTGATTGATGGTTTTGAACAGGCTGTTGCAGATGCACAGGACAAGACAAAAAGTGACCTTGGTTCTTATGAAGCATCATTGGAATCAAACACAAGAGCATTCCAGGATATCTTGGAAGAAGTGAATCAAATAGAAACTATCATCCAGGCGAAAAGACTTCAAAAGGACAAGCTTTCAAAGTCAGTCCAGGAAGTCAGAAAAATAATAAACAATCAAATTTAAGAAAGGTTAAGGTGATTTATTATGGCACAAAACATTTGGGAAAAGTTTGATAAGCAATACAACACAGAGGAATTGGCAAGAGAAGTTCAGGAACAGGCACAGAATGGCGGTAACTTCACCCCTGTTCCATATGGCAGCTATGAAGTGTCAGTGACCAAGATGGAATTGACTGAATCCAAGGCACATGACCCCATGGTTACAATTTGGTTCAAGGTTCTGAATGGTGAACACAAGGGCAGCTTGATTTTCTACAACCAGGTAATCACACAAGCTTTCTGCATCCACAAGGTCAATGAATTGCTGCGTTCCATGGATACAGGTCTTGACATTAAATTCAAGTCATACAGGCAGTATGCACAGCTTCTGATGGATGTTCATGAAGCAATTGATGGAAAACTTGAATTCGGTCTTGAATACGGTGAAGGCAAGAAAGGCTTTGCAACCTTTGAAATCACTGATGTGTTTGAAGTTGAATAATTAAGCAAGGGTGTGTGGGTGCTTAAATTTTATAAGCACCCACTGCCCCACACTTCCCCATTATTAGTATGACCAAGATTTTATAAACCTATACAGAAAGGATGTGAAGAAATGCTGTTTTATGACTTTGAAGTGTTCAGTCATGATTGGTTGGTGGTCATCTTAGATGTCACAAACAAGAAAGAACATGTAATCATCAATGACCCTGATGCACTTGAAAGGATATACAAAGAAAACATGCATGACATTTGGGTTGGCTTCAACTCAAGGCATTATGACCAATACATCCTGAAAGGTATCCTTTGCGGATTTGACCCGAAGAAAATAAGCGATTACATCATTGTAAAAGGGAATCCTGGTTGGAAGTTTTCTTCCTTACTGAACAAAGTTCCACTGATAAATTATGATGTGATGCTTGGTACAGATAGAGGTCTGAAATCTTTTGAAGGGTTCATGGGTAACAACATCAAGGAAAGTTCAGTTCCTTTTGATATAGATAGAAAACTGACACAGGAAGAACTTGATGAAACAGTTAAGTATTGCAGACATGATGTAGAACAGACCATTGAAGTGTTCTTGAAAAGAAGCGAAGAATTTGATGCTACCAGGGAACTTATAAAAATATTCAATCTTCCCATTACTTCATACAGCAAGACCAAAGCACAACTTGTGTGTGAAATATGCGGTGGTATGGGCAAAAAGTTTGATGACAATGAATTTGACTTCCCTATTGTTCCATGTGTACAAGAACATTTGAAAAAATACAGATATGTGCTTGACTGGTACAAGAATCCTGAAAATCATGATTACAGCAAAAGCCTTGAAACAATAGTTGCAGGTGTTCCCCATACCTTTGCCTGGGGTGGTATCCATGGGGCAAAGAAACAGAATACTGAATCGGGTGTGCTGCTTAACATGGATGTTACTGCCTACTACCCTTCTATTCAGATTCAATATAAATTCGGTTACAGGAACATGTCAAAGCCTGAAAACTTTGAATTGATTCACAGGGAAAACCTGCGATATAAAGCCGAAGGAAACAAAAAAGCAAGGTTACCTTTTAAGATTGCAGATAACAGCATGAGTGGTCAGCTTAAAGATAAAAACAGCAAATTGTATGACCCTATGATGAACAATGCTGTTTGCGTGAATGGTCAGCTTATGCTGCTGCTTTTGATTGAAATGATTGAACCACATGCACAACTTGTTCAGAGCAACACAGATGGTCTTTTGGTAAAGCTAAAAACAATTGATGATTTTGACCTGATGGATGACATTGTTTATGAATGGGAATGCCTGACTGGAATGAAGATGGAATTTGAACTGTTCAATAAGGTGTTCCAAAAGGATGTGAACAATTACATCCTGGTTGGTGATGATGGAAAAATCAAGTCCAAAGGCGGTTATGTGAAAAAGCTTTCTGACCTGGACTATAACCTCCCAATTGTCAATAAAGCACTTATCAATTACATGGTGCATGGGATATCAGTTGAAGATACAATCCTTCCATGTGATGACCTGAAAGAATTTCAGATGGTGACAAAAATATCAAACAAGTACAAGCACATAGTTCATGGTAACAAGATACTGAAAGAAAAATGCATCAGAGTATTTGCATCCAAAGCACCTTCTGATGCAGGGGTGTTCAAAATTAGCATTCGGACTGGGAAGCCTGAAAAGATATCAAATTCACCTGAACACTGCTTCATTTTCAATGATGCGGTCAATGGATTGAAAGTTCCTGAAAAGCTTGATAAACAATGGTACATCAAGTTTGCAAAGAAAAGGCTTGCTGATTTTGGGGTGGTGTGATGAAAAACGATTATATACAGAAAGGAAGTGATGAATCTTGTTTTTCAAAGGCTATGTGGAAACCAAGGATAAGAAATGCATTGAGAAATTCAAAAACAGAACAGACTTCAAAACATATAGACAGGTGAAGTCACTTCCCGAATTTGCAGGCATATTGGCAACTGACATCATTTTAATTGATATTGATGACTTTGAACAAAGTGAAAAACTGTTCAATATAGTCAAAAACCTTCAATTGAAATGCAGGGTGTACCAAACATCCAGGGGCAAGCACTTCCTGTTTAAGAATACAACCGTTGAAACATGCCGAACAAAAGCAAGCCTTGCAATAGGTCTTACTGCTGACATTAAGCTTGGTAAAAGGAATTCATATTCCATATTGAAGTTCAATGGCAAGGAAAGAACGATTCTCTATGACAATGCTGACAATGAAGAACCACAAGACCTTCCAAAGTGGCTGCTTCCAGTAAAAACAACAATGGAATTCTTGAACCTTGAACCAGGTGACGGAAGAAACCAGTCCTTGTTCAACTATATATTGACCCTGCAAAGCAATGATTTCAGTGTGGAAGAATCCAGGGAATGCATCAGACTTATAAACAAGTACATCCTGAAAGTTCCGTTATCAGATGATGAACTGGAAGTGATTCTGCGTGATGATGCTTTTAAGAAACCAGTGTTCTTCAAAGGTACAACATTCCTGTTTGACAAGTTTGCAACCTACATAAAGAACAGCAACCACATTATAAGGATAAACAATCAGCTTCACTTGTACAGGGATGGAATTTATATCAGTGGACAGGCAGAAATTGAAGCAGAAATGATTAAACACATTCCACAGTTGAACAGGTCAAAGAGAACCGAAGTGCTTTCATACCTGGACATTATGATTCGTGAAAACACCCCTGCTTCCCCTGCTCACATGATTGCTTTCAGAAATGGCATCCTGAACATTAAAGATGACAGCTTCATTCCTTTTTCACCTGACATTGTAATTACAAACAGAATTGAATGGGATTATAACCCACATGCTTACTGTGAACTTACAGACAAGACCCTTGATAAAATTGCTTGCAATGACCCAAATATCAGGGCATTACTTGAAGAAGCAGCAGGGTTCTGTATGTTCAGAAGGAATGAACTTGGCAAAGCATTCATTTTGACTGGTACAGGAAGCAACGGAAAATCAACTTATCTGAACATGTTGAAGCACATGCTTGGAAAGCACAATGTTTCATCCTTGGACTTGAAAAAGCTTGGTGACAGATTCAGCACAGTAATGTTATTTGGAAAGCTTGCCAATATAGGTGATGACATATCAGATGAATTCATCATGGATGCTTCAATATTCAAAAAGATAGTCACTGGTGAAACAATTGATGCTGAACAGAAAGGTCAACCAAAATTTGAATTTGAACCATATGTGAAGTTGTTCTTTTCTGCAAACAACATTCCAAGGATGGGTAAAGGCAGGGATTCTGCTGCAATATTAAGGCGATTGGTCATTATTCCTTTTGATGCAAAGTTCAGTTCAGATGACCCTGATTATAACCCACATATTGGTGATGCTTTGCGGTCACAGGAATCAATGGAATATCTGATTCAACTTGGTCTGAAAGGTCTGAAAAGGATACTTGAAACCAAGAAGTTCAGTGAATCTGAAAAAGTTCAAAAAGAACTTGAAGAATATGAAGAAAGTAACAACCCTGTTCTTGGATTCATCAAAGAAATTGAATTAAGTGATGACTTCAAGATTGAGAATGAACCGACAAGTGAAGTTTACAAGCGATACCAGGAATACTGTCTTGCAAACAACTTGCAACCTATGTCAAACATAGAGTTTTCAAAGCAAATCAATAGAATTTTGAACATGCAGGTTGCTATTAAAAGGGTTGGAAGCAAGACATACAGGGTCTTTGTTTCAAAGTAATGAAAGGATGGTGAACAGTAATGTCAGAAGATAGATGTTTAATGTGCGGTAAATATGTACCCGAAGGAAGGCAGGTTTGCATCAAATGTGAAAAGATTCCTGCTATCAAAGACAGTGGAAACAGAAGGCAATTTCCTACTGGTGCAGTCAGGGATATTCATGAAGGTAAAGGCAGATGTGACCTTCTTCCCCTGGGTGTAGTTGCTGAACTTATAGGGTCAAAGGAATTGAAACTGATACATGAGTTCAAAAGCACTGGTGATATCAACTATTTGTTTAATGCCCTGAAAGAGTTTTCAAGAATATATAAGCATGACAGCAAAGGAAAAAAGCTTGCTGATATGCTGCTTGAAGTATCAGTTCACTTTGAAGCAGGTGCAAAGAAATATGGTGATAACAACTGGCGAAAAGGCATCCCTGCACACTGCTATATTGATTCAGCAATCAGGCACTACTTGAAATGGTTAAGGGGTGACAGAGATGAACCCCATGACAGAGCATTTGCCTGGAATTTACTTTGTTGCATATGGACTTGTGAAAATAAACCCGAATTGAACGAATTCAGAAAGGATGGTCAGAAATGAAGATAATCAATGCAGGATACAAAATCATCACACCAATTGACGGTGCAGCTATACTGAAAAGAATTGAACAGTGTGGCAGGGTCTGCTATAAGTCAGAAAATAAAATCACAGAAGAATCCGCTGCAAAGTTTGTTGCAGGTCTTATCAAAAGAGGGCATGAAGCAATGCTTGAACATTGTTCATTCACAGTAAAGTTTATTGTTGATAGGGGCATCAGTCATGAACTGGTTAGACATAGAATTGCTTCTTTTGCACAGGAATCAACCAGGTACTGCAATTATAGCAAAGAAGGCTTTGGTGGTGAAATCACAGTCATCAAACCCTGTTTCCTTGATGAACATTCAGCAGGGTTTGGCACATGGGAAATTGCTTGCAGACAGGCAGAAAAAGCATACTTTGATTTGCTTGACTGGGGATGCACACCACAGGAAGCAAGGTCTGTCCTTCCCAACAGCTTGAAAACAGAAGTTGTAATGACCTGCAATTTGCGTGAATGGCGACACTTCTTCAAGTTAAGGGCAGCGGATGTATCTGGTGCAGCACACCCACAAATGAAAGAAGTCACAAGACCGCTTCTTGCCGAACTGAAAAAGCTTATTCCTGTGGTCTTTGATGACATCACATGTTGAAGGGGCGGTGACAGGTGTGGGATACATACTTTGTTTCATAGGTGGTGCATTGGTTGGTGTGATTATAATGGCATTGATGGTTGCTGCAAAGGATGGTGACCGTCATGAATAAGAATCCAAAGTTCAATGCAAGCGGATGTCCTGACCCAACAGCATATGAAGCCTTGAAGCCGATTATCAAGGAAGATACAGCACTTGAAAACAGAGTCAATTTTCTGATTAAGGTCTTGAAGTTCATTATAAATGAAACTGGCTTTGAACTGTTGAACAGGATTGAAATAAAAGATAAAAAGACAGGAAGGTGCTTCAAATGAATATCGAATGGAAAAATGGTTCACCCCCGAACTTTGGTGAAGAAAAGGTTTGGATAGTTGCTGAAATCCCTTCATTGTTTTCACAAGCAGCTTGCAGTTACAGAACATTCCTGTGGCTTGGTAATGGTTGGAGTGATAAAGCAGTCCACAGAGCAACCAAATGGGCATTGCTTCCGCTTCCGAAGAAAGAAGGTGCAGATGATGAAAATACCAAAGCAGATTAAGATTGGCGGTAAGATTTACAAAGTTGAACAAACAGATAAACTTGACTTGGGCAATAGGTACTATTCGGGCGAAGTTGATTACATGAACCTGGTCATCAGGATTTGCCCAAATGCAAAAGGCAAAATGGAAGCTGATTTCATTCATGAAATGCTGCATGCAATATTTGATTTCCTGGGTTATTCAAGACAGGATGAAAAGAAAATTGATGAACTGGCAAATGCCCTGCACATGGTGATACAAGATAACCCTGAAATATTTGAAAGTGAGGTCAAAGAGAATGAACAAGTTCATGGAAAGAATTGCAAACTTTGCAAGTGCAACGGATAGTTGGTTACCAAAGGATTTCAAGAACTGGCTGATGGAAAATGGTTATTTCAATGCACCCGCATCTACAAAGTACCATGGCAATTATGAAGGCGGTTTGTTTGACCACAGCTATGAAGTGGCAGGATGCCTGGTGGAAATGACAACCAAGCTTGATTTACAGTGGCAGCGGAAGGAATCACCCTGGATTGTCGGTTTGTTTCATGACCTGTGCAAGATAGATGAATATGTCAAGGTTGTGGATGAAGAAGGTCAGGTGATGATGGGAACTGGCGAAGTTAAAGGTGAAGAATCACACTTTGAACATGCAGCGGATGTTCTGTTGAAGGGTCATGGTGATAAGTCAATTATGCTGCTGTCACAGTTTATGACATTGACGGAAGAAGAAATTTTGTGCATCAGGTATCACATGGGTGCTTATAATCGTGATGATTGGGATGGTTATGACAGAGCAATCAGGAAATATGAAACAGTTCTTTGGACACATACTGCTGATATGTATGCTTCAAAGGTTTTAGGACTTTGAAAATTAACTTTCAAAAATAAAAATGTTGCGGTTTTGTTACGGTTGAGATTTTTCAAGTGTAACAGCGGAAAGCATTGAAAATAAATAATTGTTACACTTGTTACGGTTGTTACGGTTAGATTTAAGTTATTTAATGAAATCAATAATTTTTATATCATCAAATTTTAATGATTTTATAAAAAATAGAAATATAAGAAGTATAACTGTAACATGTGTAACATAAAACCCATAAAACCATTGATATTACTGACTTTTCATGTGTTACGCTTGAAAAATTCAACCGTAACATTTAACCGTAACAAACAGTAACAGAATGAAGAAAGGATGATTTTATGACAGCAAAACAGTATTTAAGGCAAGCATACCGCTTGAATGAATTGATAAATAGTGACCTTGAAGAACTTGCCCAATTGAAAGCACTGTCAACAAGCATTTCTTCACCGAATCTGTCAGGAATGCCCCCATCAAGCACCAGGAACACAGAACCATCTTTTGTAAAGTGTATCAACAAGATTGTTGACCTTGAAAAGATTATCAATGATGAGATTGACAGGTTTGTTGAACTGAAAAAGGAAATCAGAGAAGTAATAAACAATGTTCCTGACCCTGATGAAAGGCTTGTTTTGCGATTGAGGTACATAGAATTTCTTAAATGGGAAGCTGTTGCATCAAGTATGGGTCTTTCATTAAAGCAAGTTCACAGGATTCATGCATCCGCTTTGATGAATGTAAAAATTCCTTACCAGGAATAAAATGACACAGTTTAACTTCATGAGGGCATATAATGTCACTAAACTTTTATGATACAATTAAAATGCCCAAAAGGGCGAAGCAGACAGGATGATTTCTGTCTGCTTTTTTACTTTGATTGAAAGGCGGTGTTGCATATGGCACTGACAAAGAAGCAAAAGCGGTTTGTTGAAGAATACCTGGTTGATTTGAATGCAACACAGGCTGCAATCAGAGCAGGGTATTCAACACAGACTGCTTATTCAATTGGTGATGAAAACCTGAAAAAACCTGAAATCAAAAATGCTATTGAAAAGGCACTTGCCGAAAGGTCAAGAAGAACGGGTGTCAATGCAGACAGAGTGATTCTTGAACTTGCAAAGATTGCTTTTGTCAATCCAACTGATGTCATCAACATGGATGAAGCGACAGTCAGGGGTGAAGCTAATCGGGAAGATACTGCTGCAATCAGTTCTGTAAAGGTTAAGCGAATACCAACAGAAGATGGTGACATTGTTGAAAGAGAAATCAGAACTTATGATAAGATAAAAGCACTTGAACTTCTTGGCAAGCATTTGGGTATGTTCACCGATAAGTTCAAAGTTGAAGGTGCAATTCCTGTTGTCATTCATGATGACTTGGATGATGAAGATGAAGCCGAATAGTAACAGGTTAGTAACAAATCACTTGAAAAAGCCTGTATATTCGGCACTTTGTATTTATTGAACCATAAAAAGGCGGTGAAAATGGCATGACAAAGCTTGATATCTCATTGAAGAAAGCTGTTGGTAAAGGTTATAACCGCTTTTGGAAGTTCAAAGGCAGATACAGAGTTGTAAAAGGTTCAAGAGCATCCAAGAAGTCAAAGACAACAGCACTTTGGTTCATCACCAACATGATGAAATATCCTGATGCAAATACATTGGTTATTAGAAAGACCTTCCGAACATTGAAAGATTCCTGTTTCACAGAATTAAAATGGGCAATTAACAGGTTATGTGTTCAGGACTATTGGAAAATCACTGAATCACCACTTGAAATGACCTACCTTCCTACTGGTCAGAAGGTTTATTTCAGGGGTCTTGATGACCCTTTGAAAGTTACATCCATTACTGTTGAAGTTGGCTGCTTGTGTTGGATGTGGATTGAAGAAGCATATGAAATCATGAAGGAATCTGATTTTGATATGCTTGATGAATCCATTCGTGGTGAAGTTCCTGATGGTCTGTTCAAGCAGATAACCTTGACCTTCAACCCTTGGAATGAAAAGCACTGGATAAAGAAAAGGTTCTTTGATGCACCTTCTGACCCTGACATCCTTGCAATTACAACTAATTACATGTGCAATGAATGGTTGGATGCAGCGGACAAGAAAGTGTTTGAAACCATGAAAAAGAACAACCCCCGAAGATACAGAGTTGCAGGACTTGGTGACTGGGGTATTGTTGAAGGTCTTGTGTTTGAAAACTGGGAAGAAAAAGCCTTTAACCTGGAAGAAATTAAAAAGATACCTGGTATCAAGTCAGCTTTTGGTCTTGACTTTGGATATACCAATGACCCTTCTGCCCTATGGTGTGGAATGATTGACCTGAAAGGCAAGGTCATTTATGTGTTTGATGAAATGTATAAAACAGGTATGTCCAATGAAGCAATTGCAAAGGAACTTACAAAGATGGGATACCGAAAAGAACGAATCAGGGCAGATTCAGCAGAACCGAAGTCCATTGACCGTTTGCGTGAACTTGGTATTTCCAATATCACTGCTGCAAGGAAAGGTAAAGACAGTGTGAATAATGGTATTGACTTCATCCAGGATTTCAAGATTATTGTTCATCCAAGGTGTGTAAACTTCTTGACTGAAATCAATAATTACACTTGGGATGTTGACAAGTTTGGAAAGAAACTGAATACCCCCATTGATGACTTCAATCATCTAATGGATGCAATGCGGTATGCCCTTGAAGATTTTGTCAAAGGAAGGACTTTTTCTTTTGATTAGTAACATGATAGTAACAAATAACCCTGAAAACCCTATATTTCCAGGTGTTTGTATATATGCAGTAATAAAGAAAAGGGGGTGAATGAATCGTGTTTAACTTTTTTCAATCCGAAACTGAACGAATAAACTACATTGTGAAGATGGGTGCTGAATCCATTATCACTGATGAAAAGTTTATCGAACTTGAAATTCAGCGGTTCAAGACCAGTCGAAGAAGAAAAGAAATGCTTGATGGTGAAAGGTACTTTGCAGGTGACCATGACATCCTGAAAAAGAAAAGAACCATCATTGGTGAAGGTGGCAAGGTTGTAACTGTTGACAATCTTCCGAACAACAGGATTGTTGATAATCAATATAAAAAGATGGTCAATCAGAAAGTGAATTACTTGCTTGGTCAACCAATAGCAATCAGGACTGACAATGAAACCTATGACAAGCTATTGAAGCAGATATTCAATAAGCGGTTTATGCGCTTGTTGAAGAACCTGGGTAAGGATTCGCTGAATGAAGGCATTGGATGGCTGTACATCTATTATAATGAACATGGTGAATTCACCTTCAAAAAGTTCAAAGCACATGAAATCATTCCTGGATGGCATGATGCTGAACACACTATTCTTGATTATGCTATCAGGATTTATGAAGTCATTGCTTATGAGGGTTCAGAGGAAAAGACCATTGAAAAAGTTGAAGTTTATGACCAGTCAGGTATCTACTATTTTACATTGGATAATGGTCACCTTGTTCCTGATGAACCGTTCTTTGCAAATTATTTCACTGTGACTGATGATGAAGGTAATGACCAGGGGTGGAACTGGTCAAAGATTCCGCTGATACCGTTTAAGTACAACAGTGAAGAAATACCATTGATAAAAAGCATAAAATCATTGCAGGATGGCTTAAACACCATACTTTCCAACTTCCAAAACAACATGGAAGAAGATGCAAGGAACACAATCCTGGTGTTGGTCAACTATGATGGTGAAAATCTTGGTGAATTTAGAAAGAACCTTGCAACTTATGGTGCTGTTAAGGTCAAGACTGTTGATGGCGCAGCGGGTGACTTGAAAACTTTACAGGTGGAAGTGAATGCCGACAATTACAAGGCAATCATTGAGATATTCAAGAAGGCAATCATTGAAAATGCAATGGGTTATGATGCCAAAGATGACCGCTTGAATGGAAATCCAAATCAGATGAACATTCAGTCCATGTACAGTGACATTGACTTGGATGCAAATGAAATGGAAACCGAATATCAAGCTTCTTTTGAAGAATTGCTTTGGTTTGTTAATTGTCATCTTGCGAATGCAGGTTATGGTGACTTTGAAGGTGAAGAAGTTGAAGTCATATTCAATCGTGACATCCTGATAAATGAATCAGAAGTCATTGATAACATCAACAAGTCCACTGGTATTCTTTCTGATGAAACACTGGTTGCTAACCATCCATGGGTTGATGACCCACAGAAGGAACTTGAAAGGAAGAAGCAAGAAAAAGAAGCTGCAATGGCTGAATATCAGAATGCTTTCAACCCCTACCCTGCTGCTTCCAATAAAGGCGGTCAAGGTGGTGTTGTAGATGAAGAATAGTGCTTATTGGAAGCAAAGGTTTGAACAACTTGAAGCTGCAACCAATAAGAATGCTGCTTCTACCTTCAACATCATTCAGGAACAATATCTTGCAGCGGAAAAGGAAATTGAAAGGCAGATTTCAACCTGGTATCAGCGGTTTGCAAAGAATAATCAAATCAGCATGGCAGAAGCAAGAAAGCTTTTAACATCAGGTGAACTTGCTGAATTCAAATGGGATGTCAAAGAGTTCATCAAGTACGGTGAACAAAATGCACTGAACCCCATTTGGATGAAAGAACTTGAAAATGCATCCGCAAGATTCCACATTTCCAGGCTTGAAGCTTTGAAACTGGAAACACAGCAGACCATTGAAAAGCTGTTTGGTGGTCAGCTTGATGAAGTTGATAAGTTACTAAAAAAGACTTATTTACAGAACTACTATCACACAGCATATGAGATTCAGAAAGGTTGGAACATTGGATGGGATATTGCAGCGATTGATGAAAGGACTGTTGAAAAGTTAATTTCAAAACCATGGGCAACTGACGGAAAAAATTTCAGTGACAGGATATGGTCAAACAAAGCTGCCTTGATTGATGAAGTTCAGAAACAGCTTACAAGAACAATCATGCTTGGTAAAGAACCTGATGATGCAATCAAAGCTATTGCTGCAAAGATGAAAACATCACAGGGGCAAGCAGGAAGGTTGGTGATGACTGAATCCGCTTATTTTGCTTCACAGTCACAGAAGGATGCTTTCAATGCACTGGATGTTGAAAAGTTTGAAATTGTGGCAACCCTGGACAGTCACACATCTGAAATATGCAGGGAACTTGATGGGCATGTGGAAGATATGAAGAATTATGAACCAGGTGTCACTGCTCCCCCCTTCCATCCTTGGTGCAGAACAACCACTGTCCCCTATTTTGAAGATAACTATGGGGAAAGAGCAGCAAGGGGTGCTGATGGTAAAACCTATTATGTACCAAGCAACATGAAATATAATGACTGGAAAGAAACATTTGTTGATGGCGGTTCAAAGGATGGATTGCAGGAAGTCACTGGAAGTGGTAAAATCAAGTTACCTATAAACACAGACAGCGAAGTTTATAAGAAGCTTGGTGAAGAACATTACAATGCTTTGCATGACATTCTGAATGAAGCACCTGAAAAGCAAAAGGTAGTTTGGCAGAAGCTTGAAAATGACTTGACGGTTAAAAGCGCAACTTCAAAGGTTCATCCATGTTGTCATGGTACACAGGGAATTGAAATGGATGTCGCAAGGGATGCGAAAGGTACAAGTTATTCAAAACCCTATCAGACTACATTTCATGAATTTGGGCATAATATTGACTATATTGCTAATAAGAAGTTTGGTAATGGACTATCAATTCAACCATTTTCTTATACTTACCAAGACAACATCTTTGGAAAGACCCTGGAAAAAGAAATCAATGACAGGGTTGATGCCCTGGCAGCAAAGATGAAAGCAGACTTCAAAGCACATGCGGATGACTTTGAATGGTTGCATAAGAATGGTTATATCAGTGATTGGAACTATGATTTTTTCAAGAAATACGGTTCATGGGTTGGTGGAAAGCCGAAGTTTTCAAAGTCAATGGCATACAGTGCTATTGAAAAAGAGGTAAAAGAATTGACCATGGTTGTAAATGCTAACCTGTCAGACATCTTGGAAGGTGCAACCAAGGGCAAAATACAATGCGGATTTGGGCATGGAAAATCATATTGGTCACAAGCTGAACATAAACTATCAACAGAAGCCTTTGCTGAAATGTTTGATTCAAGTGTTTGCAACACAGTTCAGTTTGAAGCAATAAAGAAATACTTCCCTGAATCATGCAAAATCTTTGAAGAAATACTTGATGCAATTTTGAAGGGGTGATGAAATTGCTTGATGAACTTTTGAACAAATATGCTGAACAATTTGATGATAATTTCCCCATCTTTGCTGTTCGTGGCAAGGATGAGGATGAAATCATCAAGATTATTCAGAAGTGTTTGGATGAAAATAAACCTTTTGAACCTGAATACCTTGATGGTGTTGACTATTAACCGAAAACCAACATATTGATTGAAGCATCCTGAACAAGGGTGCTTTTTTCATACCCAAAACCGCCTTTTTGGTATTGTAGGCGAAAAAGAACAAGACAAATAGGACTGGACTGAACCAGGTTAAAAAATGAATTTGAAAGGATGGATTGAACAATGAAGAAAGAAGATTTGGTGAAATTAGGACTTGATGAAGAAACTGCAAAGAAAGTGGCAGAAGCATCTGCGGAAGAATTGAAAGGCTATATCCCAAAAGCAAGGTTTGATGAAGTCAATAATGAAAAAAAGAAACTGGAAGGACTTCTGTCTGAAAGGGATGCACAGCTTGAAACCTTGAAGAATTCCACTGGTGATGTTGAAGCTATGAAGAAGCAAATTGCAGACCTTCAAGCTGAAAATAAGAAAAAGGATGAAGCACACGCTGCTGAAATCAAAAAACTGAAAGTGGATTCTGCTGTTTCCGCTGCGCTTGCTGCTGCAAAAGCGAAGAATGAAAAAGCAGTCAGGGCATTGCTTGACATTGATTATGAAAAGGTTGAACTTCTTGAAGATGGCACAATTAAAGGTTTGGCTGACCAAATCAAGAAGCTGACCGAAGCGGAAGATTCCAAGTTCTTGTTTGACACCGAAAAGAAAAAGCAGACATTCAAGGGTGCAAAGCCTGGTGAATCAGGAAATGATGACGGTGACAGCGTGATGACCCTTGACAAGTTCCTTGCTTTAAGCACAGAAGAACAGATTCGTTTCAAGAATGAAAACGAAAATTGGAAAGAGTTATTAAACATCTAAAATTGTGAAAGGTAGGTAATTAACTATGGCAACTTATTTGAATTTCCCTTTTGACCCTGAACTTTTCTTGCTTAACTGGCAGAATGAAAAAGACCCCACAATGACAGCTTTGCTTGATAGTGGTGCAGTTCAGGCAAATGACAGAATCAAACAACTGATTTCCAATGGTTCAGATTATTACACCATCCCCTTCTATTCGGTAATTGGTGGAACACCTGACAACTATGATGGTGACACAGACATTTCAACCGAAGAAGTAACAGGCAAATCCCAAAGCGGTATTGTCTATGGTAGAGCAAAGGGATGGAAAGACAGAGATTTCATTCGTGACTTCAACAGTGGTGCTGACCCCATGAAGCAAATTACTTCACAGGTGGCAAGGTACTGGCAGAAGTACAGACAGAAAGTAATTCTTGCAATATTGAACGGTATCTTCAACATTGCTGATGATGGTAGTGATGCATGGGATGAATGGCAGAATCACACTTTAAACATTGCAACTGCAACTGACACTGTGGGAGCATCTAACAAAATTGGTGCAACAACAGCAGGTGATGCTGTTCAGAAGGCTGTTGGTGATGCGTTCAATGAATTCAGTCTTGCTATTATGCACAGTAAGGTTGCAAATACTTTGGCAGGACTTGAACTTCTTGAATACCGCAAGTACACTGACCCCATGGGTATTCAAAGGCAGTTAAGACTTGCTGATTACAATGGATTGACTGTTCTAATTGATGATGGTGTTCCTGTAAAGAACAGTGCAACTGCATCTGGCGCAAAGGAATATACCACTTATCTGTTTGGTATCGGTGCAATCCAGTATGCCCCTGCCCCTGTGGATACACCTGTTGAGGTTGTTCGTGAAGCAAAGAAGGATGGCGGTTACAATGAACTTATAACAAGAATTCGTGAAACCTTCCATCCGAACGGATTCAGCTTTGTGAAACCTTCTGATTCTTATACCGCTTCCCCCACTGACAATCAGCTTGGTGCAAATGCAAATGGTTCTTCCAACTGGGTAATTGCAGGAAATCCGAAGAACATTGCGATTGCAAGAATCATATCCAATGGCTAATAAAAAGCTGATTAAATTCAGCGAAAGGGGGTTGTACTGATGTTCATTGTTATTGAAAATCGTGTTTATGCTTTTGTAAAAAATGCATCTGGTAAATATCCGCTTGTATCCATAACAAAGGATGCAAGCGGTGCTATTACCATAAAAGATAAAGGTGAAGGCATTACAACCCTTCCTGCAATGTATAAAAAGATGACCTTGGAAGAAGTCATTGCAGCTTTCAACATAGCCGATAAAATTGTCGGTGACAACAAAAAAGCTGCTGATACAAATGAACATAAACCTATTACAGAAGCAAAAAGAAAGACTACAAATAAAAAAGTTGCAAAATGAAAGGGGTGATAACCAATGGCTGATATATCTGACAGATTGGAAGCTTTGATTCAGACCATACAGAATGTATCAAGCCTTGGTGCATCCTTTGTTTATGATGTTGGGAAGCTGCTTGAATCATTCGGTTATGAAATGCAGGATGGTGATGATTGGCTTCTTGGCTTCTGCATTCAGAAGGTAGAAAACAGCATCAAAAATGAATGCAATGTTTCAAGTGTTCCTTGCGGATTGAAAAAAGTGGCTGCACAAATGATTGTTGGCGAATTCTTATTTGCAAAGAAAGGGATTGGGCAATTACAGGGGTTGGATATTGACATTGATGCAGCAATCAAGCAGATTCAGGAAGGTGATACAAATGTGACTTTTGCTTTTGGCAACGGAAGCATGACACCTGAACAAAGACTGGATTCGCTGATTGCTTATTTGATGACAAACGGTAAAAAGCAATTTATCCATTACAGGCGGTTAAGATGGTAAGGAAAGCGATTGAAAGTCTGTACAAAGATAAATGTTCCATTGTGGAATATAGGTCTTATAAAAAAGCAAATAAATCCACTGGACAGAAAGAATTTACCGTTCTTCAAGACCAACCCTGTAAATTGTCCTTTTCTACAATCAAGAGTAACACAGAAACCGCAAGTGCTGAAATGGTTACACAGGTGGTTAAGCTGTTCATTGCGCCTGAAATTGTTATCAAACCAGGTTCGAAGATAATTGTTGAACACCAAGGCAGAACAACTGCATATAAGAACAGCGGTGAACCTGCAATATACCCTTCACACCAAGAAGTGATGCTTGAACTGTTTGATGGGTGGTCATGATGGGCAAAAGTGTTAAAGTTTACACCAAAGGACTTGAACAGTTCAGGGATAGGTTGCAACAATTGAGTGAAGAACAAGTCCAAATATTCATTACTTCATGTGCCAAAGAACTTGCTGCAAGGTTATTGGCGAAAGTAATTAAAAGAACACCTGTTGGTGATTATGGAAAGTCCATCATGCGTGATGAAACAGGTGAAGCTATCCGATACAAAAGCGGAAAGAACAAAGGCAAGGTCAAAAAGCAAGTGGTTAAGAAAGGTGGCACATTAAGAAGGGGATGGACAGTTAAAACCGAAGCAGAAGCTGAAAGTGGCACAGGTAAAGGCAAGGATGCAGTTGAATATGCAAATTCGCTGCCAATTCGGAAAGTTGGCAGTGATTACATTATTGAAATTATAAACCCTGTTCATTATGCATCCTATGTTGAATTTGGTCACAGAACCGCTAATCACAAAGGCTGGGTTGAAGGAAAATTCATGTTGACTATTTCAGAACAGGAACTTGAAGCTGATGCACCAAGGGTGATTGAAAACAAGTTGATTAAGTACCTGGGGGAATGCTTCAAATGATAAACAAAATTATTGATGGTATATGTGAAAAATTAAATGAATCATTCGGTGATGGGTACGAAATTTACACTGAATTGAAGAACCAGGGTTTGAAAGAACCCTGTTTTTCTGTTACATGTGTGAATCCCATCAGCAGTCAGGTGTTAGGTAATCGGTATTTCAGAAACAACTTGTTTTCCATCTTGTATTTCCCTGCATCCAAAGAACCCAAAAATGAATGCTATGCGGTTCTTGAAAAATTATACCTTGCACTTGAAACAATCAAAATCAAAGAAACCCTTCCTGATAATACGGTAAGAGAAAGTTTGGTCAGGGGTACAAACATGCATGGTGAATTGGTTGATGATGTTCTGAATTTCCTTGTAAACTTCAACATGTTTGTCTATCAAGTTGAAGATGCAGACCTGATGGAAGAAGTGGTTCAAAAATCTGATTTGAAGTAATGAAAGGATGGATGATAACCATGGCAAAAGAAAATAAAGAAACTGATGCAATTGAAGTTAAGTTTTCAAAAAGTCAGTTGATTGAATCCAAAAGGTTCAGCGGTTTGAAAGACCTGCTGAACACAATCTTGGAAGATGGCAAAGAATACACTTTGGATGAAGTTGTGTCCAAAGTGGATAAATACATGAAAGGTAAGGTGAACTAATATGGCACTGGGCGGTGGTACTTTTGTTACACAAAATAAAATTCTTCCTGGCAGCTATATCAATGTAATTAGTGCAGCTTCCGCAAGTGCAGAACTGTCTGACAGAGGAATTGTTGCAGTTCCTTTAGCACTGAAATGGGGTCAGGAAGGTGCTGTCATCACAGTTGAAAAAGGTGATTTCCAAAAGAACTGCTTCAAGCTGTTTGGATATTCCTATACTGATGATGAAATGAAACCTTTGCGTGAAATATTCATGAATGCGGTTAAGGTACTTGTGTACAGGCTTGGAACAGGTACAAAGGCACAGAATACTTTTGCAATTGCAAAACATGCAGGCACAAGAGGTAATGACATAAAGATTGTAATTTCAACCAATGTTGATGATGCAACCAAATCTGATGTCAAAACCTATGTCGGCAGTCAGCTTGTTGACAGTCAAACTGTTCTGACAGCAGGAAAAACAACAGCACTTGCTGACAATGACTTTGTTGTTTGGAAGGATGATATTGCGCTTTCCAATACAGCAGGTACACCATTGACAGGCGGTGCAGATGCAAGCATAATTGGTGCAGACCACTCAACAGCACTTGGTGCTTTGGAAGCTTATGCTTTCAATGTGCTGATTTGTGATTCAAGTGACAGCACTACAAAAGGACTTTACAGTAATTTCACAAAGCGGATGCGTGATGAAATCGGCATCAAGTTCCAGTGTGTTGTTCATAAGTACACCACACCTGATTATGAAGGTGTTGTTTCTGTTGAAAATAATGACACACCCGAACTGGTTTACTGGGTTGGCGGTGCTTTGGCAGGATGTGCAATCAATAAGTCCTTAACCAATAGGCAGTATAATGGTGAATACACAGTTGATGTTGACTATACACAGACTGAACTTGAAGCTGCCTTGCTTGCAGGAAAGTTTATATTCCATGCTGTGGGTGATTCGGTCAGAGTGCTTGAAGATATCAACTGCCTTGTTACCACAACTGCTGACAAGGGTGATGTATTCAAAGACAATCAGACTATCAGAGTTATTGACCAAATTGCAAATGACATTGCAACCTTGTTCAATACAAAATACTTGGGTGTTGTTCCGAATGATGCATCAGGCAGAATCAGCCTTTGGGCAGATATCGTGAAGCATCATGAACAGTTGCAGACTATCAGAGCAATTGAAAATTTCAGTGATTCTGATGTATCTGTCACACAGGGCAATACAAAGAAATCAGTGGTGGTCAATGATGTTGTGACCATTGTGAACACAATGACACAGCTTTATATGACCTGCATTGTGCAGTAAAGAAAGGGGTGTAATTTGCAATGCTTAACAACATAGTTATGAAAGGCAAGGATGCGATTTCTGCAAAACTTGCTGAATGCTTTATCACCATTGAAGGCAACAGATACAACTTCATGCAGATGATTAACTTTGAAGCAAAGTTTGAAAAAAATAAGACCGAAGTTCCCATACTGGGTAAAACTGGTGTTGGGAATAAGGCAACTGGTTGGAAAGGCAGCGGTTCTGCAACTGCACATTATAACCAGTCAGTTTTGAGAACTCTTTTGCAAAGATACAAAGACACTGGTGAAGATATTTACTTTGAAATTCAGGTCACCAATGATGACCCTACAAGTGCAGCAGGCAGGCAGACAATTGTATTCCTTGATTGCAATACTGATGGGGGCATCCTTGCGAAGTTTGATGCTGATGGTGAATACCTGGATGAAGATATTGACTTCACCTTTGAGGACTTCAAGATGCCTGAAACATTCAAACTTCTTGATGGTATGGTATAAAACACAAGTATAATGCCCCTTGGGATAGTTCGGTCTTGTGCGAACACCCAAGGGGTGTTTTTTCATTATTTACATTGAAAGAAAGGTGGATATTATGTCAAATTTGAAACTGTTTTTGAAACAGAATAAGAAAATCAGGGAAAATACAACTTACCCTGCAACCAAATCCCTTTGTGATGAAAATGGGAATCCCCTACTTTGGGAAATCAAACCACTGACTACAAAAGAAAGTGAAGATATTCGTGAATCCTGCATGGTTGAAGTTCCTGTGAAAGGCAAACCAGGAATGTTCAGACCGAAGTTGAACACTTCATTATACTTGGCAAAGATAATGGTTGCATCCATTGTGCATCCAAATCTTTATGATGCTGAATTGCAGGACAGCTATGGGGTAAAGACCCCCGAAGAACTTTTGAAAGAAATGATTGATGACCCTGGTGAATACAATGACTTTGCTGCATTCATCCAGGAATTCAACGGTTTTAATACAACCCTGGAAGAAAAGGTTGAAGAAGCAAAAAACTAATTGAAGAAGGTGACAGTGATGCAGTCTTTGCACATTATTGCTTGCATAGACTGCACATGTTACCTTCTGAATTCGTCAACCTTGACCCACAGGAAAAAGCTTTTGTGATTGCATCCATAAAAATCAAGATGGAAGCAGAAAAAGCCGAAGCTGAAAAAATCAAAAAAGCAAGAAAAAGAAAGTGATAATCTTTGACAAGAAAGGCAGGTGATTGAATGTGGCAACTATTCAAACAGCTATAAGGCTGACGGATATGATGACTTCCCCACTGATGAATATAACACAGGCATTGAATATGACCGTCAGTGCATTTGAAGCTATTGAAAACAAAGCAAATTCGGCTTTTGATGCAGCAGAACTTGACGGTGTAAGGGAAAGAATCAATGCTGCTAATATTGAACTGAATGAAGTGGTGGAAAACATCAGAAGAAACACCGAAGAACAGGAAAAGTTCAATCAATCTTTGAACACTGGTGTTTCTCACAGCAATAAACTGTTGTCATCTATAAAAAAAGCTGCTGCTGCATACTTGTCATGGAGAGCAGTTGTAAGGACATTGGACTTGTCTGATACAATGGCTTTATCCGAAACAAGATTATCCTTGATTGTGGATGATGGTGGTTCTGTTGAAGAACTGGAAAAGAAAATATTTGCTTCTGCACAAAGAGCAAGGGCGAATTACCAAGATACAATAGACATTGTTTCAAAGCTTGGATTGCTTGCAGGAAAAGCATTTACCAGTAATGAAGAAATCATTGCATTCCAAGAGTTGATGAATAAAAACTTCATTGTTGGTGGTGCATCTGCACAGGAACAAGCTTCTGCAATGTATCAGTTGACACAGGCAATGGCATCAGGAAGGCTGCAAGGTGATGAATATAGAAGCATCATTGAAAATGCGCCATTGCTTGCCAAAGCAATTGAAGATTACATGGTCAAGGTAAAAGGTGCAAAAGGAACAATGAAAGACTGGGCATCCGAAGGATTGTTGACTTCTGATGTCATTAAGGCTGCCTTGTTCAGTTCTGCTGATGAAATTGAGCAACGGTTCAACAGCATGCCAATGACCTTTGGACAAGTTTGGACTTCCATTAAGAACCAAGCATTGGTGCAATTCCAACCTGTACTGAAAAAGCTGAATGAAGTGGCAAATAATGAGAAATTCAACAAAATGGTCATAGGGGTTACCAATGCACTGACTGTTGTTGCAGCGGTAGCAACTGAAATTTTTGATGTGGTTGCTTCAATTGGTTCATGGGCATATGATAACTGGTCAACCATTGAACCTATAATTTGGGGTATAGTTGCAGCAATGGCAGTTTGGAAGGTGGCAACATTGCTTCATGCAGCTTCTGTTGGAATTGCAGCAGCAGCCGAAGCAGGATATACAGGAATAAAAGGCATTGCAATTGGTGTAACAGCAGCATTGACTGGTTCAACCATAGCAGCAACTGCTGCACAGTGGGGATTTAATACTGCTTTGTTCTCCTGCCCTATTGTTTGGATACTTGCAGCACTTATTGCCTTGGTTGTCTTGTTTGTTATGTTTACGGAAGAAATCATGGGTGCAATCTTTTGGCTTGGCGCATTGTTCAAAAATCTTGGATTGTGGATTGCAAACCTTGGAATTGCAGCTTGGGAAGTCATAAAGAACATAGGACTTTGGTTTGCAAACTTGGGTCTGTCCATTTGGGCAGGAATCAAGAATGTTGGACTGTGGTTTGCAAATCTTGGTCTTGGCATTTGGGAAGTATTGAAGGCATGTGCAAGTAATGTCATGGGTGCTTTCCAAAATGCATGGATAAATATTCAGATTGGCTTTTGGAGTGTAATCAAGGCTATTGTTGAAGGTGTTAAGACAGCTATTGAATGGTTGAATAAGATACCAGGTGTTGATATATCCACAACAGGAATTACAAATGCAGTCAATAGTTATACACAAAAGATGGCTGAACTTGAAGCTTCAAAATATCAGTATGAAGATATCGGTGAAGCTTGGGATAGAGGTTTTAACACTTACAAATATGAGAGTGTTTCAGAAGCTTACAATACCTTTGATTATGGCAGCGTAAGTGATGCATTCCACACCTTTGATACTTTTGAAGAAGGTTGGGGTTCAAGTGCATATGCAGCAGGTGCGGAAGTTGGTGCAGGAATCAGCGATTGGATAGACAGCAATCTGTCAATGAATGCGCTTCTTAAAAAATTCGGTGCAACAGCACCCGAATCAACTGCATATGACGGTACAGGCTTGGATGTATCACAATATCTTGCTGACATAGCTGATGATACCAACAGCATTGCAGGTTCAGTTGAATTGTCAGGTGAAGAACTAAAATATTTGCGTGATATTGCTGAAAGGGATGCTGTAAACAGGTTCACTACTGCTGAACTTACAGTGAACTTTTCTTCTGACATTAAAGCTGCGAATTCAGAAGTTGACCTTGATGGTGTTGTTGCTTACCTGGAAGAAAGAGTTCAGGAAACACTTGAAATGGTTGCGGAAGGGGTGCATGCTTAATGGCTTATGATTTTTATTTGGATGCAATGCTGTTGCCTGTTACCCCTTCAAAATTAACCATCAGTATTGACAACAAAAACAAGACCATGGTGTTGATAAATGATGGTGAAATCAATATTTTGAAGAAACCAGGCTTGACAGATATATCTTTTACAGCATTGTTACCACAGACAAAATATCCATTTGCAGTATATAAGAACGGTTTTCAGAAAGCTGATGTTTTCCTTGATAAACTGGAACAGTTGAAAGCAAGTCAAAAACCATTCCAGTTCATTGTATCCAGGACATTTCCAAATGGAAAGCTTCTGTTTGATACAAATATCAAGGTCAGCTTGGAAGATTATAAAATAATCGAAGATTCAAAGAATGGTTTTGATGTGAATGTGGAAATAAAGTTGAAGCAGTACAGAGATTATGGAACAAAGACTGTCAATGTTACCATCAAACAATCAAAACCAGTTGCAACAGTGCAAAACACAAGACCTGCTGAATCATCCCCTGCACCAAAGGTGACAGCAAAATCATATGCAGTTGCCAAAGGTGATACACTTTGGGCAATTGCCAAAAAGTATTATGGTGATGGTTCAAAGTACACTAAAATATTTGAAGCAAACAAAGGTGTTCTGAAAAATCCAAATGTGATTTATCCAGGTCAAGTGTTGGCTTTACCTGTATAAGGGGGTGACACTTTGAATGTTGAATTGCTGATTCAGAACGGAAACAAAGTGTATGCCCCTGTTGTTCAGGAAGGCATTACATGGGATACGGAAAGAAAAGGTTCACCTGGAAAGCTGACCTTCACAGTCATCAAAGACCAAGACATTAACTTCACCGAAGGAAACCCTGTCAGATTGGTTGTTGATGGTGTGAAGCTTTTTTATGGGTTTGTCTTTTCAAAAAAGCGTGATAAACAGCAGAACATCACTGTTACTGCTTATGACCAACTGCGATATTTGAAGAACAAAGACACCTATGTTTACACAAACAAAACTGCATCAGACTTCATCAAAATGGTTGCTAATGACTACAACTTGAACCTTGGAACAATTGAAAAAACAAGCTATATTATAGCATCCAGGGTTGAGGACAACGCAACCTTGATGGATATGATACAGAATGCACTGGACTTGGAACTGATGAACAAAAAGACCATGTATGTTCTGTATGATGACTTTGGAAAGCTGACTTTGAAATCCCTTGAAAGCATGAAGGTTGGTGTGGTCATTGATGAAGAAACTGGCGAAAACTTTGATTATACATCAAGCATTGATTCACAGACCTATAACAAAATCAAGCTTGTGTATGAGAACGAAAAAACAGGAAAAAGGGAAGTTTATATTGCACAGGATTCAAATAACATGAACAACTGGGGTATTCTGCAATATTATGACACTTTGCAGGAAGGTGAAAATGGAAAAGCAAAGGCTGATGCCCTTCTTTCACTTTACAATGTAAAGACAAGAAACCTGAAAATCACAAATGCCTTTGGGCATCTATCAGTCAGGGCAGGAAGCATGGTTGTTGTAAATTTGAACCTGGGCGACATTGCAGTTCAAAATTTCATGCTTGTTGAAAAGTGCAAGCACATTTTCAATGAGAGTGAACACAAAATGGACTTAACCTTGAAAGGTGGTGAATTCATTGCCTAATCTAATTGAATTGATAAAGAAAGCAGCTTTGGATGCGGTTGAAGCTTCCAAACCCTGTGCAGTAATGTTTGGCAAGGTCACTTCCATTTCACCACTAAAAGTAAATGTGGAACAAAAGCTGACTCTTACGGAAGCGCAATTGATTTTGACAAGGAATGTGACTGATTTCAAGACCAATGTCACTGTTGACCACTACACAGAGAATGACACCCACAGTCATTCCTATACAGATGATGGCAGCAGTTCAACCACTGGAAGTAATACACACAAGCATCAGGTCAAAGGAAAAAAGGAAATCACTGTTCATAATAGCTTGGTTGTCGGTGATACCGTTCTTCTTTTGCGGATGCAAGGTGGTCAGCAATATGTTGTATTGGATAGGTTGATAACATGATACCGTCAACCAATGGCTTTCTTACACAGGATTTTGAAATTGAAAAACAACCAAGCAAAACATACAAAATGCATCTTGATGAAAGCATCATCCTGGGGTATGCAGATGGATTGGAAGCAATGGTTCAAGAAGTTTATCACATATTGAATACAGAAAGATATCAATATGTGATTTATTCATGGAATTATGGAATTGAACTTGTTGATTTGTATGGTCAACCAGTCAGTTATGTGATTCCTGAACTAAAAAGGCGAATTACAGAAGCTTTGACCTGGGATGAAAGAATCATCAGTGTTGACAATTTTGACTTTGAAGTGAACAAAGGAAAAATAACCTGTCGCTTCACTGTACACACCATTTATGGTGATATTGAAACAGAAAAGGTGGTGAATTTCTGATGTATGAAAACATGACTTATGAAGTCATCTTGCAGAGGATGCTCGACAGAGTTCCTGACACATTGAACAAGCGTGAAGGCAGTATCATATATGATGCCCTTGCCCCTGCTGCGGTAGAACTTACTTTGGCATACATGCAATTTGACATGATACTGAATGAAGCTTTTGGTGACACTGCTTCCAGGGAATATCTTATCCGAAGGGCAAAGGAAAGAGGTCTTGAACCTGAACCTGCAACTCATGCAATATTGAAAGGCGAATTCACACCTTCAAATATTGATGTACTGAACAAAAGGTTCAACCTTGGTTCATTGAACTATGTTGTCACTGAACTGATTTCACCTGGTGTTTACAAAGTACAATGTGAAACAGCAGGAACTATTGGTAACCAAAGTCTGGATGACATCATTCCTATTGACTACATTGAAGGACTTGAAACAGCAAGACTTACAGAAGTTCTGATTCCAGGTGAAGATGAAGAAGATACGGAAGCTTTCAGACAACGGTATTTTGCATCATTCAGTGAAAAAAGCTATGGTGGCAACATTACCGATTACTTGACAAAGACAAATTCACTTCCAGGTGTTGGTTCAACCAAGGTTACACCACTTTGGGATGGTGGTGGAACAGTTAAACTGACCATATTGGATTCAAGCTTCAACAAGGCAACACCAACATTGATTGATTTTGTTCAGAATGCAATTGACCCATCCCCACAAGGTGAAGGTTGGGGAATTGCCCCGATTGGTCATATTGTAACAGTGGATACAGTTGAAGAAGTGACTGTTGACATTGCTGCAACTATAACCTTTGATACTGGGTATTCATGGGCGGCACTTCAAGCACAGGCAATTGCAACACTGGAAGAATATATGCTTGAATTAAGACAGGACTGGGCAAGTCAAGGAAATTTGATTGTCAGAATTGCACAGATTGAAACAAGATTACTTGCAATTGAAGGCATCCTTGATATATCGGGAACAACTATCAATGGTGTTGCAAGTAACTTGACCCTTTCAACTTACCAAATCCCTGTGTTGGGAAGTGTAACAGCATGAGCAGAGAAATAAGCTTGATTAGTTACCTTCCCCCCTTCCTTCAAGGGTACAGGGAAATGCAAGCAATAATGACCGCTGAAAACCCTGAATTTCAAGCAGTCAGTGATGAAGGTCAGGTAGTATTGGATAACACATTCATCCTGCACTGTAACGAAAAAGGAATTGCCCGATTTGAAAGAATGTTGGGAATTTATCCTTTACCAACTGACACCTTGGAATCAAGGCAATCAAAGGTTTTGGCAAGATGGAATGATGTTGTTCCCTATACCTTGAAATCATTCCTGTCAAAGTTGATATCCTTACAAGGGAATGATAACATCCAAATAACAATATTCAATGACCAGTACAAAATTCAGGTTGTCACACACCTTGAAAAACAAGGTCAACAGGATGCTTTGGCTTATCTGTTCAGAACAATCATTCCTTGCAACTTGGTTGTTGAATCTATCAACATACTGGATGTACAAACAAGCGGTAACATGACATTTGGATGTGGTATCACCCATGCGGATATTGAATTCATCACCAATGACATCAATGAAAAGGTTGATGAAGTCAGTGAAGCAGTGGTTGGTAATGCTATCACAAGCACTGAAATAATAAGTATTACAACAAGTATCTAAAGAAAGGTGGAAAAAGAAGATGGCAGAATTCAGTCCATTTGTAATCACAGGTAAAGGACAGGCTTTGATGGCAAAGCTGATTGCAGGAAGCGGAATAGCTAACTTTTCAGCAATCAAAACATCAAGCACTGTCTATACACAAGAACAGCTTGCATCATTGACTTCCTTGACCAATATCAAGCAGTCAGCAAGCATTTCAAGCATCAGCAGAATCAATAATACTTCTGTAAACATCAAGGGTGCTTTGAACAATAAAGACCTGGCAACTGGTTACACAGTCAACACCATTGGTCTTTATGCAATTGACCCTGATGAAGGTGAAATCCTTTATGCAGTGGCAAGGGCAACACAAGCAGGATATATGCCCCCTTATAACAGTATCACATCCAGTGGCATCCTGTTTGACTTTGTAATCACTGTTGGAAATGCTGCTAATGTGACGGTTACAGTCAATCCTGCTGCTGTTGCTACACAGGCAGATATCATTGCAATCAACGCAAAGATTGCTGACTTGGCAGGATTTGTTGGCTATACGGAAGATGACATCTATGGTGTTGAAGTCGATTTTGCGAATAGAACATTCACAAGACTTGCAGGTGCAGTTGGAAAAACACCTGGTGCAGACTTTGACAGTATCCTTGCTTTCGGTGGCAGACGAAGATGTAATCTTGCTGACAACGGAACAGTCAATGCTTACTATGGTGAACCTGGATACATTGAAGATGGTTCAAACGGTCAGGTGATGGTTGAACAGCCAAAATTCTATTACAAGGTTGTTCCGCTGAAACTGGAAAAGAATGATGCAGAAGAAATTGACAGAATCGAATTTACAGCAGGTGCTTCATCAGATGGAAACATTACCATCACATTGAATGGTCAAAGCTTCAATGTGGCAGTCCTTGCATCTGAAAACACTGCAACAGCAATTGCAACCAAGGTCAGAAATGCAACATTCAATGGTTGGACAACAGGTGGAAGCGGTGCAACCGTAACATTCACAAGAAATAAGAAAGGTGTGTGCGCTGCACCAACATTCAACGGTGGAACAACAGGTGTAACTGCAAATGTTGCAAGAACACAGGTTGGATATATTGGCAAAGGCTACAAGCTGCGTAAAGCAAGATATTATGTTTCTGATACACCAAAGGTTGGCTTTAAGGTTCACCCTGCTTTTGTTCAAAACGGTGTTGAGAGGGAATTCATTTACCTGTCAGCATATGAAGGTTCACTATATGATGTTTCAGCTTCTGCTTACATTTTGGATGATTCATGGGTTGCTGACTTCACTGTAAGCAGTGGTGACAAACTTTCATCCATTGCTAATGCAAAGCCAATTTCAGGTTCTTCACAAAATCTGACAAGAAGAAATTGCGGAATACTTGCTGAAAATCGTGGAACTGGTTGGTATCAACAGTATGCTGCAACTGCTGCTTGTACGCAACTTCTATTCATGATTGAATATGCAACTATGAACAGTCAGACAGCTATTGGAAAAGGTGTGGTTGACAAACCTTATGTTGAAGATTCTGTGAATTACAGTGAACTCACAGGTGCAACAACTAACCTTGGTAATGCATCAGGTATGGCAGCCGGAACAAATGGACTTACTTCTATCACTTACAGGGGTGAAGAAAACTTTTGGGGTAATATCTGGATATTCACTGATGGTATAAACATTTATTGTGACATTGCAAACAGCATTCATGATGTTTATATTGCAGACAATGCTTTTGCAGAAAGCAAAAACACCGATAATTATAAAAATGCAGGAATCACACTTGCAACGAGGAACGGATATGTTTCAGCTATGGCATATAGTGAAGATTATGATTGGCTATTCATGCCTGCTGAAACACTTGGTGACAGTGCTTTACCTGTGGGTGATTATTTCTATCAAAGTGCTACAACAAACGGTTACAAGGTCGCTCGTTTGGGCGGTACTTGGACTCATGACTCGCATAATGGCGCTTTCTTTTGGCTTGTGAATTATAGCCCTCTTGGTCATGATCGGTATATCGGCGGGCGCTTGGTGTATGTACCCCCTGTGACCGTGTAATTTGAAAAATATTAAAAGAAAGGCAGAGTGAATGCAATGGTTGACTATGGAAGGGTAAGAAGCACAGTAAGCCCAAAACCCATGGTTATTGATGAATTCAGTGTATGGATTCATAAAAACATTACTGAAGTCAGTGAAAATGTTGGTGAAGAAAATGAATTCATTGGCTATGAATATGACATGATTCAGTATGAAAAAGATGAATATATTGAATTGATAACTGAACAAGGTATTACGCGTGATAATTATTTGCTTGACTTAGATTTTAGATTATATCTTGTTGAAATGGGGGTTGAACTGTAATGACATATATCATTTGTAAAAGAGTGATTGAGAATACGACTTATAAAAGCCAACAGGAAAAAGATGATATGCTACTGAAGTTGGATGTGTTTCTATTGAATGACAGATTGACGCAAGCAGAGTATGAGGAGCTTACACAGCTGTTAGCTGAAAAACCTATTGTTGCTTAATGCACGTTTGGATAATAATGCGACATAAAGTAATACATCTTAAGCGTCAGTTTAACGAACGAATAAGGAGCGAATTTTTCGCTCCTATTTTATTTGAGAAAGGAAGATAAATATGAACGAGTTCACAATCAAGTCTGTTTTTGCAGGGGTATGCACAGTATTTGGGTATTTTTTCGGTGCCTGGGATGTAGGGTTACAAGTCCTTATTGCCTTTATTGTATTGGATTATTTAACAGGAGTTACCGCAGCTATAATAAACAAAACTCTGTCAAGTCAAATAGGATTCCGGGGCCTATTTAAGAAAATCGGAATATTGATTATGGTTACCATGGGGGTTATGATAGATCGGCTCACTGGTGCCGAGGGGATTGTAAGAACTGCTGTCATCTATTTTTATATCGCAAACGAAGGAATTTCGATTCTCGAGAACTGGGGGAAAGCAGGATTACCGCTGCCGAAAAAGATGCTTGATGTACTGGAACAGATAAAAGCTAAGTCAGAGGAGGATATAGAACATGAGTTATAATTACAGAGTAGACCATATCCCTAACCACAAAATG
>ENA-OWPA01000707-OWPA01000707.1-bioreactor-metagenome-genome-assembly--contig:-NODE-707-length-36093-cov-5.096207_pt1 | contig 36093 bp, 32 predicted proteins | sample MGYA00238139_ERZ651803 | MGnify/ENA primary metagenome ERZ651803 (study PRJEB26909, sample SAMN07631231) | bioreactor metagenome | isolation source: Switchgrass digestor | place: USA: Dartmouth... | reverse complement strand
CGGGCATCCATCAGGTGGTAGGTCTCAGGCGTGGCTGGCAGCGCCATCACCAGAAAATCGGCCTCGGCCAGCACCTGCTCCAGCGGCAGAACGGCATCGACAAAGGGAACCGGCTCCAGCCGGCGGCGGAAGCCCACCACCCGGCACCCAAAGGCGCGGGCCCTCTGGGCTACCTCCCGCCCGATATCGCCCAGGCCCAGCAGGCCCACGGTGGATCCCATGATCTCCCGGGCGCTCCATTGCACCCGCCATTTCCGATCCCGCTGCTGGTCCCGGTAAATATGTAAGTTTCGTGTCAGCATCAAGATGGCGCCCATGGCCCACTCCGCAATGGGAACGCCGAAGGTGCCGCTGGCTTTGGTGAGAAGGAGATCGTCGGGCCGCACCCCCAGCCACCCGTCTGCCCCGGCGCTGGGCAGCTGCACCCACTTGACGCCCGGGGCAGCCGCCACCCACTGCGGGTTGGGACGGCCGAAGACGATCTCAGCCGCTGCCACATCCGCGGGCGTAACCTCTTTCTCAGGTTTACAGACGATCTCGAAGCCGGGGGCAGCCGCCGCAATGGCCTCAAGATGCCGCTCTGTAATGGCGAAGTCACGGAAAAAACTGCCGATCAAAATCCTACGGGCCTGCAACACGACCGCCTCCTGTGCGTCCTCTACCGCCTACCAGGCCGCCACCTGGCCATCTGTGCGGGGCTCCGTGGCCCCGACCAGAACGCCGTCCGGCTGCCGCCAGATGATCTCGCCTCTGCCGAAACCGCCGGAGCCCATGGCCCAGCGGACATCGTGCCCATTCCGCGCCAGGGCCTCCACGATGTGCCGCGGCGTGCCATGCTCCACCTCCACCGTCTTGCCCTGCAGCCACTGCCAGCGGGGTGCATCCAGTGCAGCCTGGGGATTCAGGTGGAAGTCCACGGTGTTCATCACCACCTGCAGGTGGCCCTGGGGCTGCATGAAGCCACCCATTACCCCGAAGGGGCCCACCGGTGCAGCGCCCCGGGTGAGGAAGCCGGGAATGATCGTGTGGTAGGGCTTTTTCCCGGGTGCCACGCAGTTGTCGTGGGCAGGGTCCACGGAGAAGTTGTGCCCCCGGTTCTGCAGGGCGATGCCGGTGCCAGGCACCACCAGGCCAGAGCCGAACCCCATGTAATTGCTCTGAATGTACGAAACCATATTCCCCTCGCCATCGGCCGTGCAGAGGTAGACGGTGCCGCCCCTGGGCGGCTTGCCAGGCACCGGTTCCAGGGCTTCGTGCCCGATCAGGCCGCGACGCTGCGCAGCGTAGGCGTCCGCCAGCAGTTCCTCCACCCGGACTGACATATAGCGGGGGTCGGCAATGTACTCCCGCCCGTCAGCGTAAGCCAGTTTCAGCGCTTCGATCTGCCGGTGGTAGGTCTCCACAGTATCCCGTTCGGTGAAGTCAAAACCTTTCAGGATGTTGAGCGCCATCAGCGCCACCAGCCCGTGACCGTTGGGCGGAATCTCCCAGACCTGGTAGCCGCGGTAGTCCACATGGATGGGCTCCACCCACTCGGGGTGGAAGGCGGCCAGATCTTCCTTGCGCAGGAAGCCGCCGTGCTGCCGGAAGAACCGGTCGATCTGCTCGGCCAGTTCGCCCCGGTAGAAGGCTTCGGCCTTGCTCTCCGCGATGGCTCGCAGCGTCCGGGCGTGATCCGGCGACCGCCAGATCTCCCCTGGCCCTGGCACACGGCCCCCGGGCGCAAAGGTCTCAAAGAGCGGGCGGAACTCTTCGCCCTCAAGCCGTTCCCGGTAGGTCACGAAGGCCCGCTGCCAGTAATAGGCCAGGACCGGGCTCAAGGGATAGCCCTCTTCCGCATAAGCGATGGCAGGCTCCAGAACAGCTTGGAACGGAAGCCGGCCAAAGCGCCGGTGCAGCTCCGCCCAAGCAGCAGGGGCTCCAGGAACCGTTACGGGCACCATCCCGTGGGCGGGGATGCTGTCCAGCCCTTTGTTATGCAGCGCTTCCAGCGACAGCAGTTGGGGTGCGGGGCCGCTGCTGTTGAGTCCGTGGAGCTTCCCCTGAGTCCAGACCAGGGCAAAGGCATCGCTGCCGATGCCATTGGAGGTCGGTTCCACCACAGTGAGTGCGGCCGCAGTGGCGATGGCTGCATCGATGGCGTTGCCGCCCTGGCGGAGCACGTGCAGGCCTGCCTGGGCAGCCAGGGGCTGGGAGGTGGCCACCATTCCCCGCCTGGCATAGATAACCTGGCGGCGGGAGGGATACGGATAGTACCATGGGTCGAACTGCATCTCCATGTCTCCTTTGCCCGCTCGGAGTTTGCTGATTCACCCGATTACTGCCAGGATAGCATCCCATTGTGGTGGTGTCCACCGTCCCCAGCCCCTGCCAGCCCTTACATGTGCTGCCGCAGGTTGGTCTCAAACCGCTCGTATGCGTAGTACGTGAAGAAGGGTCCTGCCAGCATCGCCACGGCAAAGTAGACCAGGAAGCCGATGATAGGGATGAAGATGATCAAGCCGCCGACCGTCAAAACCAGGGCAAAGATCCAATAGACCAGCGTGGCCAGTACCGCCTCGACCGGCCTCCGGCCAAGCAGGACGAACATCTGCCCCAGGGCCTGCAGCACGCCCCTGCCATCGGCGACCACGAGGTACGCCGGATAGGTGATGAAGTACAGGTTAAGCCCCGGTGTGATCAGCAGAACCAGGAAAACGCCGATGAGCGGAATCGCCTGCCCGAGCAACTGAACCGCCGCAACGATCGCCGTGCCCAAGATGAACAGCCCCAGCATGCGCCAGAAGTGGCGTGCGCCCTCGCGCCAAAACAGGCCGACGCCGACAGGCTCGCCCCGCCGGTACGCCACCACCGAGCCGTACAGGCCGCCAGAGACGTAGGCTGCGCATGCCACCATGATCACGCCGATGATGGCAAAAACGGAGAAGAACTGGCCGATTATGGGCAGCAGGAACAGCGGGTTTTCGAACACCTGCGGGTCCGTGGAAAAGAAGGGATATAACATGCCCACGCCGGCGACAGCGGTCACAAGGAAAGACAAAAGACCCACCACGAGGGACACCGTCAGCAGGCCCAACGCCATAGCGGCGAAGCTCTTCCAGTCGGAGACAAAGCGCTCCCAGGTCCGCTGAAAGATCACCCCGCATCCTCCTTTGCAGCACACATCGGGGCCAGGTCCGCGCCCTTTCTGCGCGAACCCGGCCCCACATGATATGCGCTGCCTCCGGCCAGTGACCTCTCACCGCGGCAAAGGCCCTCCTGCCTGGGAGGGCCGAGTTCACCCGAGCCGGGCCCGGCGGCTGACCTCTGCGATGAATCCATCCGCGTCAGCCGGATTCAGCCCGTAGGTGCTTTTCCCGGCATGAATCAGCACCAACGGCCTGTACTGGGTGGCATAAATCTTCAGCCGCAGCTTCTCCTTTCGGAAGTAGAAGGTGCCCCAGTAGAGCCCCGGCATGGCCGCGCCTACAGTCCGGATGGGACTCCCTTGGGGCGAGGCCTTCTCAAGCGCCTCGATCTCCTTATACGGAATGCGAGCCTTCATCCAGCCCATCTGGATCAGAATCCCGTCGCTGTCCAGCACGTAGAGGATGTTCTTGGCCCCCACGGCTATCGCTGCCAGCAGGACGATGGTCCCGATGATAATCGCCAGCACGATCACCGACATCACAACCGCTACCCTGCCGGCCTGGGTGGGGGCAGGATCCCAACGGCCTGTTCCCCCGCCCTCCACAGCAGAGATGAAACCTGCCGAATCGGCGGGGCTGATGCCGTACTTCTTCGTGGGGGTCTGCACCACCGTCAGCAGTTCCGGCTCGGTGCTGTAGAGTTCCACACGGCCAGTTTCCGGAAAGGTCCATGCGCCCTCCTGGAGCCCGGGGAGTGCTGTGCCGAAGAGGCGCTTGCCGCCGCTTACGGCCACCTGCTCCACCGAAAGAATCTCATTTCGGGGAATCTCCACCTGTGTTGGCCCGTAGGAGATCTCCAGGGTAGTCTCCGTCAGTGTGTAATGGAGGTCGTTTACGCCCCACACTGTACGGATCATAAGCCAGCCAGCCCAGACCAGGGTCAGACCCGTAAGGACCAGAATGAACCAGATCCAGGCGCTGCGGGGTGCAGCAACCGGTTCGAATTCCCGTTTCAGAGCGGCCCCTCCCCCCTTTTGGTTCTTGTATATGATTTCTCCAGAGGCGAATCGATCCCCTGTTGGCCACAGGCTGCGTCCGCGATAACCTCCCCCAGAAGGGCGATGCTGTAGTCGTGCTTTCATGTGAGAGAGTCGTCCTTGGCATGTCTTGCGATCAGGAACGAAACCCCTCTCTCCACTTGGTCGTGCAGAATATGAACGAAGCGCTGACCCGTTTGGTCAGCGCCTTCGTCGCAAGGCTACAGCCTCTCCACCACAGTCTGCACCCGGGTGAAAAGCCGCAGGTAATCGGGCCCGCCGGCCTTGGCGTCGGTACCACTCAGGTCCGCGCCTCCAAAGGGCTGCGCCCCCACCAGGGCGCCGGTGCACTTCCGGTTGAAGTAGAGGTTGCCCACCCGGAACTCCCGCCGGGCCTTTTCCAGATGTGCCCGGTTCCGGGAGTAGACAGAGCCGGTAAGGCCGTACACCGTGCCGTTGGCGATTTCCAGCGCCTGGTCAAAATCGTCCGCCTTGATGAAGGCGAGCACCGGCCCGAAGATCTCCTCCTGGGCGATGCGTGCGTCGGGATGGACCCCTGCGAAAATGGTGGGCTCCACGTAGTAGCCCCCGGGCAGCGGACGTCCGCCCGTGACCAGCTGCCCTTCGCCCCGGCCAATCTCGATGTACGACAGTACCTTCTGCTGAAAGCGAGCGGCACTCACCGGCCCCACCTGGGTCTCCCGTTCAGTGGCGGGGCCGATGCGCAGGGCGCGGGTCCGGTCCACCACCTCTTCCAGCAGCTTGTCATACACGTCCGCTGTGATGATGGCCCGGGAGCAGGCCGAGCACTTCTGGCCGCTGAAGCCGAAGGCAGAGGTGACGATGCCCTCAGCCGCGGCGGAAAGGTCAGCGGTGCCATCCACGATGATGGCATCCTTGCCGCCCATCTCCGCGATCACCCGCCGCAAGAAGGTCTGGCCGGGCTGCAGCCGGGCCGCCGTTTCATAGATGTAGCAGCCCACATCACGAGAGCCGGTAAAATTGATGAAGCGTACCTCCGGGTGGGTGGTCAGGAAGTCCCCCACCTCCGCCGGATCGGCATAGAGCAGGTTGGCAACCCCCTCCGGCAGCCCTGCCTCTTCCAGTATCTCGAAGAGCTTGGCAGCCACCACAGGCGCCTCCACAGAGGGCTTCACCACCACCGTATTGCCGGTCACGACCGCGGCTGCCGTCATGCCTGTAAGGATCGCCAGTGGGAAATTGAACGGGCTGTGGACTACCCCTACCCCCAGCGGCAGGTAGACCAAGTGGTTTTCCTCGCCGGGGATGGGCGGCAGCTCTTGAGGTGCCGCCAGCCGCAGCATCTGACGGCCGTAGTACTCGAGAAAATCGATGGCCTCCGCCGTATCCGCATCGGCTTCGGGCCAGTTCTTCCCTACCTCGTACGAGATCCAGGCAGAGAGCTCGTGCCGCCGGCGCCGCATGATGGCCGCGGCCTTAAACAGAATACGGGCCCGCACATCCGCCGGAGTGCGGCTCCAGGCCGGGAAGGCAGCCTGGGCGGCCTGCACCGCGGCCTCCGCCTCGGCCAGCGATCCCCTGCAGGCATACCCCACCACCTGGTCGGGCCGGGAGGGGTTGATGGAAGGAATGCTGGCCGCTCCGGTCACCTGCTTGCCGCCGATGCGCATGGGGTAGCGCTGCCCGAGTTCAGCGCCCACAGCGGTGATGGCCTCCTGAAAGGCGGCCGCCACGGCAGGCTGGGTGAAGTCGCTCAAGGGTTCCGGGCGATAGGGCGGAATCATCTCTGCACCTCCTGTGGCTCATCCCTCACCGCAGGGTACGCTGCTCCGCCCCAATCCAGAATCGGCGCCGCCAACCGCCGGCCGCTGCTGCCGGCGCCGCCCGCCTCGGCCTCTGCGCCGCTACCGCCGGGGCTCCAGCCCCATGATCCGGTAAATCCGCTCCATGTCCAAAGCTGCCCGGACCGCTCCGGCCAGCTGATCATAAACCGCATCCCGACCGGCGTCGTCCCCTCCGCCGGAGGCCGGCGGCACCAGCCCCCGCCGCTGCCAGAGCCAGGTCAGCCAGGCCCGCCGCAGGCCCTCGTTCTGAAACAGGTCGTGGAGATAGCACCCCCAAACCTGACCGGCATCGTCAGCCGCCCCCAGCACTTCGCCCCGCTCCAGGTGGCGCACCAGGGGCCTGGCCCCAGCCCCCAGCCGGGTGTGGCCGGCGTGGATTTCATAGCCGCGAATCACCGCACCAGTCTGCGCCTGCAGCGGTCCCGGCACAGGCAGCAGTTCCGCCTCTGCCAGCACCGTCAACTTCTCAGCGGCCGGACCAAATTCCGTCTCCGCATCCAGCAGGCCCAGCCCCGGCGTCTCAGGATAGGAGGACTCGTAGCCGTGGGGATCCAGAACCCGGGCGCCCAGCATCTGGTAGCCGCCGCAGATGCCCACCACGGGAACGCCCCGTTCGGCCAGCCGCTGAATGGCCGCGCCCAGTCCCGTCTGCCAGAGCCAGCGGAGGTCGGCAGCCGTGTTCTTGGTCCCCGGAATTACCACTGCGTCCGCCCCCTGCAGTTGTGCGGGATGCTGCACCCATACCACCCGGACGCCTGGGGCCCGCCGCAGGGGATCCAGATCAGTGAAATTGCTGATGTAGGGCAGGTGGACGGCGCAGATGGTCAGTTGGGCATCCTCTTCAGGGGATCCCGCACCCTGCATGTAGAGCGAATGTGCATCCTCCGCCTCCAGGTCGATGGGCAGGTAGGGCACCACCCCCACCACCGGCTTGCCGGTCCTCTTTTCCAAAAACTCCAGTGCCGGCTCCAAGAGGCCTAGGTCACCCCGGAACTTGTTGATGATGAGCCCCGCCACCCGGTCCCGGTCTTCTGGGTTGAGGAGCTCCAGGGTTCCCACGAGAGCAGCCAGGGCGCCGCCCTGGTCGATATCGGCTGCGAGCAGCACAGGGGCGTCAGCCCAGGCGGCAATCCGCATATTGACCAGTTCCCGATCATTCAGGTTGACCTCTGCCGGCGAACCTGCCCCCTCGATCACCAGAATCTCGTAGGCCTTCCGCAGCCGCTCCAGCGACTCCCGAATGGCAGAGGCTGCGGCCTCGTGCCCCTCTTCCTGGTATACCCGGAAGTCCATGTCGCCGCGGGGACGCCCATGGATCACCACCTGTGAGGCGGAATCGGTGCTGGGCTTCAGGAGCACCGGGTTCATGTCTGCGGTGGCGGGAACTCCTGCCGCCTCCGCCTGAACGCCCTGGGCCCGGCCGATCTCGAGGCCATCCTGGGTGATGTAGCTGTTGTTGGACATGTTCTGCGACTTGAAAGGGGCCACACGCCAGCCGTCCTGCCGGAAGATGCGGCAGAGGGCTGTCACCAGGAGGCTCTTGCCCACGCTGGAACTCGTGCCCTGAATCATAATCGTGTGAGCCGCCATGCTGACACCTCCAACAGCGTTTTCGCAGGGAGTATATCACACTGTAATTTGGTAATCTATGTGTGTAGCAATACAGCGGAAAGTTATTACACTGCCATAAGGAGGCGCGCCCCCCATGAAGCCGTCTGCCCCTGCCGTCCCTTGGTCCCGGCTGCTGATCACCATCTCACTCGCCGCGGCCCTGCTCCTTACCGGCTGCGCCCGCTCGGCTCCGCCGGCCACCCAGCCGCCCGGTGGGACTGATGACACGCCGGATGAGGAGGTGCGCACCGTGGACTGGTGGCTCCAGCAGCTCACCCTGGAAGAAAAGGTGGGGCAGCTCTTCTGGTTCGGCCTGGAGGGCGAGAGTCTCACTCCCCAGGCAGAATCGCTCATCAGGGAAGGAAAGGTGGGCGGGTTCATCTTCTTCGCCCGCCAGGGCAGCGATCCCGTACAGCTTCGCCGGCTGACGGAACAGATGCAGGCCCTCACCTACGAGCATGGCCGCCCCTATCCGGGGCTGATCATCGCGGTGGACCAGGAGGGTGGCCTGGTGGAACGGTGGACCTCACCCTTCACCTCGTGGCCAGGGGCGATGGCCATTGGGGCCACCGGTTCAGCCGAGTACGCTGAGCAGGTTTACGCAGCCATCGCAGAGGAACTGGCTGCGGTGGGCCTCAACCTGAACCTGGCGCCGGACGCGGATGTGAGCAACAATCCCCTGAACCCGGTAATCGGCATCCGCTCGTTCGGCGAGGATCCGGAACAGGTGGGCCGGTTGGTGACAGCGGCGGTTCGGGGGACGCAGTCCCTGAACGTGGGGGCCACAGTCAAGCACTTTCCGGGCCACGGCGATACCACCACCGACTCGCACCTTGCCCTGCCCACCGTGGACCACCCCTGGGAACGGCTGGATCAGGTGGAACTGGTGCCGTTCCGACGTGCTATTGAAGCCGACGTGGATGTGATCATGTCTGCCCACATCACTTTCCCGGCGGTGGACCCGGATGGGCTGCCCGCCACCCTCTCCCCCAAGGTGATCCAGGGGCTCCTGAAGGACCAGATGGGCTTCCAGGGTGTAGTGGTGACCGACGCGATCGATAACATGGCGGCCATTACAGATCAATGGGGCCTGGAGGAGGCCCTGATCATGGCCGTCAACGCAGGGGCCGATGCCCTCCTGGTAACCGAGTCCTTCGACCAGCAGGCAGCCCTTTACCAAACAGTGCTTGCAGCGGTGCAGGACGGGCGGATCTCCGCGGAGCGACTGGACGATGCAGTGCGGCGGCACCTGAGGGTGAAGGCCAGGCGTGGGCTGCTGCCGGGCAAAGACGCGGCGCCGGCAGCTCCCGCGGCGGAGAGCGAGATCATGGCCGCGCTGAAGAGTGAAGCCCACAGACAGCTCGCCTATCAGGTGGGGGCAGACGCGCTGACCCTCGTTCGAAACCGGCACCTGCCGCTGCACCTGGCAGACGATGAGCTGGTGCTGGCTGTAGCCCCCTCCGGTTCAGAGCTGGAGGCAGAAGGCCAGGGCGCTCGGACCGCCTTGGGTGCCGGGCTCATGAAGCATCACGCCAAGGTAGCGGAAGTCGTTCTCGACCGGCGGCCCACAGAAGAGCAGATGGCAGAGGTGCGGGCCCTCGCTGCGGACGCCGCAGCCGTCGTATACGCTGCTTACAATCCGGGCGACTACGCGGGCCACCAGGCGCTGATCCGTGAGCTAATCGCGACCGGAAAGCCTGTGGTCGTGGTGGGCGCCGGCGAGCCCTATGACCTGCTCTCTCTGCCGGAGATTGAGACCTACGTCGCGGCCTACGGCTGCCGGGCGCCGAACCTCTACGGCGTGGGGGCGATGGTCTTTGGCAAGGCGCCGGCCAAGGGGAGGCTCCCGGTCAGTATCCCGGGCCTCTACCCCGTGGGGCACGGACTCTCAATGGATTGAGCTGAGCCAGCAGAGCCAGGCTCCGGAGCCGGAACTGACCCAACTGCTCTGACAGGCGGCAGGCCCGGTGCAGAAGCGCACCGGGCCTGCTGTCTCCCCGCCCCTGGCTGGACATTGATGGCAAAAAATGATTACATATCAGAATGGAGGCTGGCTTGTCAAGAAACCCCTCCCACGCTCCGGGAATCCCAGGCAGCAGGAATATGGGCTGCCCCCTTCGGATATCAATACGTGCCCGAGTCTGACCGCCCCAGCAGCACTTTGGAGTGGAGGTTCCATTCCCTTATGAAACCCAACTGGAAGCGAAACATCGCCCTTTTTCTCGGCAGTCAAACCATCTCCCTCTTCGGCTCATCGCTGGTCCAGTATGCCATCATGTGGTACATCACACTGCAGACCGAATCCGGTTTCATGATGACGCTGGCCATCATCGCGGGCTTTTTGCCCACCTTCTTCCTCTCCCCCTTTGCAGGGGTCTGGGCCGACCGGCACAACAGAAAAATCCTCATTGCGTCAGCGGATGCGCTGGTGGCCACAGCCACCCTCGTCCTTGCCCTGCTTTTCATGGCGGGTTATCGTTCAGTCTGGCTCCTCTTCGCCGGTTCCGCCGTCAGGGCGGTGGGCACGGGCATCCAAACGCCGGCGGTGGGCGCCATCATCCCCAACATCGTCCCGGAAGAGAATCTGACAAGAATAAACGGGGTCAACAGCAGCATTCAGGCGGTGGTCACGCTGGTCTCGCCCATGATCAGCGCAGCACTCTACTCCACCTTTCCCATCGAAACCATCTTCTTTATTGATGTGGTGACTGCTGCCATCGGCATCCTCACACTGCTGCTGCTGGTGCAGGTTCCGGTGCACGCCAAGGCGCTCCAGGCTCAAACCGAAGGCTATTTCAGCGACATGCGCCAGGGCCTAACCTATATCCGGAAACATGCCTATTTGAAGGCCTACTTTGCCTTCTGTGCCCTCTTCTTTGTGCTGATTGCCCCCGCCGCGTTCCTTCCGCCGCTGCAGGTGACGCGAACCTTTGGGGACGAAGTCTGGCGTCTCTCGGCTGTGGAAATGGCCTTTGCGATTGGCATGATCCTGGGCGGCGGCCTTATGGCTTGGTGGGGCGGCTTCCCCAATCGAATCCACACCATGACCCTCTCCTGCATCCTTACCGGCCTCACCATCGTTGCCCTGGGCATCGTACCGTTTTTCTGGCTCTATCTTCTCTTTGTCGGGCTCAACGGCATCACTCTGCCGATGTTCAACACGCCGGCCACGGTGCTGCTGCAGGAAAAGGTAGAGCCGGACTACCTGGGGCGGGTTTTTGGCGCCATGTCGATGATCTCCAGTTCCATGATGCCCCTGGGCATGCTGATCTTCGGCCCCGTGGCAGACATGATTCCCATCGAGTGGATGCTGGTGGGCACCGGCTTGGCGCTCTTCGTACAGTCCTTCTTCCTCATGGGCACACGGGCCCTTGTGGAGGCGGGAAAGCCGCTGATGGGGCAGGGGAGTTGATTGGCGAAAACGGATGCACCCGAACCGGCAGGACCGGCCCCGGTGTTTCGCGTCTGGGAGCCGGCAAAGCGCTGACGCAGCATTTTTCCACCTATGGTTCCGGCGGCATTCCCCCATACTACATAACGCAGTGACAATACACCAGACGGACTGGGGGATGAATCGATGCCGCAGAACCTGCAGCTTCCCATGACACCAGCGGCGCAGCTGACAGCCACCATGACCAACCTGAGCAACTTCCAGGGCCAGTTCAACCTTGACAAGTCCGGCTACAACCCCAACATGCCGGGCCACGGCACAACCCACAACCTGATCGTCCGCCAGCAGCCCCGCACCGTCAAGAAGGTGGGGGCGGGTATCGGCCTGCCCTACGAGGTTCGCCTGGAGATGGCCCTGCAGCTGGATGACCACCAGTGTGCGCTGAATGTGGCGCTGCACCAGTACCAGAAGCACCACTGGCTGAGCGAAGGCGCCGAAGGGTTCATCAGTATCCACCACCTGCTGGAGGAGCACATTGAAAAAACCGTCAAGCACATCGATGACATCGGTGAGCGGGTGGCCCGCCTGGGCGGCGTGCCCACGGCCCATCTAGTGACGCAGCATGAGCTCTCGTACATTAAGCATGAGGTGGAAGGACGCCATTCCATTCGCGATTTCCTGCGGAACGACCTGGAGCATGAGTTAAAGATCCAGGAGATGCTCCGCCGAACGATTGCGCGGGCTCACGAGCTGCGGGATTTCGGCACTGTGGAGGTGCTGGAAGACATCCTCGTGGAACGGGAGGACCTGGGCTACCACCTCTACAGCGTGCTGGAGGACGACACCCTGGTTCGGGGCATGCGGCACCTGGTGGACGGCCAGTACGACATGGCCGGCGACCGGCCCTTTCCCACGGGAAGCAAGTTACAGTAAGCAGAGCGGCGGCCCACTCGGGCCGCCGTTCTTCCGTTGCAGCACTCCCTACTCGTCCGACCTAGCACAGGTATTTCCTCCACCAGCGGCAGCTGGACGGAACAGCAGCTCTCGACCCTAGTGGACCCGAAGTACATCGATGGACGCTTCGTGGGCGTCGGCGCCAGGGGGACCGTGGCTACCTCCGGTGACGGGTATGAATGGACCGCAGACCGGGTATCTAATCCAGGGGTTGCTGCGTACCTCCCGTCCGTTACCTACGGGAACGGACGGTTCGTGGCCGTGGGGGCTGGCGGCACCATCGAGCGATCTGACAGCGGCAAGTCATGGATCCGCCTGCCCTCAAGAGGCATGTACGAGTAGAAGGACATCCTGCGGGTTTCGGACGGATAGTTGGCCGTATGGGAAGGCGGCATCCTCTGCTCCAGGGACGGGAAGAACTGGCAGAGTCTGTGGACGGCCCGCACGGAACCGGTGATGACCGAACTCAGTGCGATCGCCCACAGCGACCAGGGCTACGTGGCAGTGGAAAGGGTCGGTCAGTCCCCCGTGTGTGTGACGACCTGGTTTCCCCGGAGGCACACTTAAAGAAGATGACGCCGTGCACGGGGGCACAGGGTGTCAACTACTTTAAGTATCATCAGCAGGAGGTGCAAAAAGGGCGGCTGAGAGGGCTGACTTAAAGGAGTTGACAGCGTTTTCGGCAGCGCAGGTGTCATCGTCTTTAAGTCACCGGCACGACTTAAAGCCGTTGACACCCGCATAACCTAACAGGGGTGTCAAGTCGTTTAGGTAAGAGGTCTGAGGGGTCCTAGGGCCTGGAAACCGGAAGTTCACTGAAACAGGTTGACACTTTTCCTGGAGTACACGCGTGTCAAGTTTATTAAGTCTTCACAGTTGCCGTATGGCAGCCCCAATCCGACGGGAGCTGCCATGGCGCGTTTGCGAGGTAGCAAGTGAGGCCACAACGCAAAGCATCGGGGCTGGTGGGGCACTGGGCAGAGGTTTGTGATCCCTGCCCCATTCCCGGCACCAACGCTCCAGCCTCTGATGCTGGAGATCGACCGCACCCCTAAGGTTCCCTTGCCTCCTGTGCCCGTGCTCTAGCAGCGAGCCTGGACAAGAGCCTCCCGACAGCACCTGGGAGCAATCGGAAGAACACCAGCGCCACAGCCGTGCCCAAGTCCGGCGTAATCACTGCCCTGTCCGAACCCACCTGGCGGGCCAGTTTGCGCCCCACGATCCGGGCGTCGGCCATGGCAGGGGCAGGCACGCCCAAGGGCTCAGCCGAGGGCGTACGGGTCAGCGGCGGGTGCATCAGGCTGACGGTGATCCCTGTGCCCTCCAGTTCCAGCGCCAAGGACCGGGTGAGCGCCTCAATGGCCCCCTTGCTGCTGGCGTACATGGCTGTGCCGGGAAAGCCGGTGATGCCGATGCCAGAGCAAAAGTTGTAGATTCGTCCCTGCCTCTGCTTTCTCATGACAGGCAACACGGCAGCTATGGTGTTGATATACCCAAACAGGTTGACCGCGATCTCTCGCTGGCGCTGCTCCGGCGACAGATCAGCGAACGGACTAAACGTACAGACACAGGCGTTGTTAATCAGGATGTCGATCCGGCCCCAAGCGGCAAGCACCTCTGCCACACACCGCTCTACTGCGGCGGGATCGCTAACGTCGCCCCGGAAGATCAAGAGCCGGCAGCCGTGGGCGGCTTTCAACTTCGCCACCTGGTCCTCCTTCAGGTCCAGCACGGCTACCCGGTCCTCTGCCTCCAGCAGGGCAGATGCCATGTGCAGCCCAATCCCGCTGTTGGCGCCAGTGATCAATATGGACCGGTTCATCCCGCGCCTCCCTCCTCGCCAGCCCGCGGGTGACAACTCATTCAATCTGGCGGCTTTTTCACGTTGGGGTTAGACTGGAATCGTGAACATTTAGGAGGGTTTTCATGGAGCGACTTGAACTGTTCGGCTGGGTGGTGGATGTTGATGTGGCAGAAACCGCCGCCTATTATGTCCGGCACACCCAGTGTACCTGTACCTACTGCCAAAACCTGATTGCTTCCATGGAATGCTGGCCGCCGGAGATCCGGGAAGCACTCAGCCGCTTGGGCGTCGACCTCCGCAGCGAAGGAGAGATCATGGAGTTTGGGCGGGATAGAGATGGCATGCACCTGTACCGCGTGGGATGCCCCGTGGTGGGCCGGCTGATCGCCGAGCCGGCTTCCTCCCCTTCTTCCTGGTCCGGCGGAAACTACGAGTTCTGGTTTTCAACCGATCCGCACGAATATCCCGCCTACAGCGATCTCCCAGCCCCCGTCGTGTTTGCCTGCATTACGGCACGAGTTCCCTGGCTGCTCAAAGAACCGCCAGAGGGCACAGCCAAGAGGTAGGCCGCCTCCTATCCGAGGCGGCTCAACTCTCCTTGGCCTTCACTGGAATCCAGATCTCCGCGCGGAAGTTGGGCGCCGTAAAATCCTTACTTTCAAACCACAGCAGTTCGGGCCCCTCAGCCAGCTGGTAATTGGAGGAAGGAAACCATTCTGCAAAGATTCGGGCCCACGTATCCTGCACCGCTTCGGGAGCAGAACCGGTGGATTCGAACACCGCCCATGTCGTGGCAGGAACCTCCAGGGCGTCGCAGTCGGGTGGGCAGGGTCTGTCCGTTGCAGCTCCGATATAGTGATCCAGCGAGCCGCCATCCTGCCTTCCCTCGGAGAAGTTAACCGAAGCCTGCACGATGCCGAGCGGCTCCACGTTGGACAGAGCTTTCAGCCGTGCGATCTTATCCGGGTCCAGCATCGCCCACATGGCGGAGATCTCTGGGTTTTCACCCTTATAAATGAGCCTCACCCGCTTCTTGATGCCGACGATCCGGAAGGGGCCCTTCTCCACGATCCGATGTTTCATAAGGCTGCCTCCCCTGATGGTTAATTGAAAGGTCATGCGGGAGAACGCATTGAGCACTTGGCCGGGAGCCCTTGCCTGTGAAGGCGGAAAGCCGTGGTGAACTTGGAAGGCACGAGCAAAGGCGTCGGGAGACTCATAGCGGTACTTGGCTGCCACATCAACCACTTTTGCTGTTCCTGCGGTCAGTTCCTGGGCAGCCAGCGTCAGCCTTCGCCGGCGGATGTACTCCGACAAGGACATCCCAGAAAGCGAGGAGAAAAGTCGCCTGAAGTGGTACTCCGAACAGCCGGCGATTCGGGCCGCCTGCCGGACGTCCATCTCCTCTGTGAGATGCTCCTCGATGTAGTTCAGCGCGTCATTCATGTTCTTCAGCGGATTCATCCCGCAGCCCCCTTCACAGCCTCAGCATATCAGAAGGCAGTAGGGCACGCCCGACAATCCCGGTTCGGCTTCTGTAGGATGAGGGAAAAGCAGACGCCTTCTGCTAGGCGGAAGGCGTCTGCTTCGATTCTTTTTCGTCAGTCGGGGCCAGTCCGTTCTCCGCGAGCCACTCCAGCATGCGCTCCTTTGTCCGCTTATCTTTGAAGGCGAACCACCGCTCTCGCTCTTTCGGATAGTTCAGGAGAACATCCTTGAACCGCCGGAAAGCACCCCTGCCATTCAGGGCAACCTCCAACTTCTTCCGCAGCCTCTCGTCCTCCACGGTCTCGGTGAACTCGACCATGTCATCGTATTCTTCCCAAGACTCGATCCGGTCGATCCTAACATACCGGTCTATCGGGGCATCCTCGATGCGATCTGCGATCTCTTCCCGCTCTTCCGGATCCATGTCGAAGTCAAGTGAATGAATCTCCCCGGTCTCCGTGTCCAGCCAACTTTCCGCCTCAGGCGGTGAACTCATGGCTAATTCCAGTTCCCATAAGTCGACGGGCACACGCTTCAGCTCCAAGGGCATTCTCCCTCCAGAAATTTTTCCTCCGCCCGCACCACGGCCCCAACCACCTCACTCCCGACGGAAGGCTCCGGTATGGTCTCGTCGCCCGCCCGGGCTATTTCGAAGTTCGCGACGGCATCGCCTATCCGGCGCCTGCTCGTTCCGACGTGCAAGTTGTCGAAGTTCGCGAGGGAGAGGTCTATATTATGGATCGTCCTGAATACATACCTGACGGTCTCGAACCGCTGCTTATCGACGAGCTACTCCAGAAGATAAAGTGATCGGACGCCGCCCCCTTTGGACCCTGCAGGCGTTCGCCATATTCGGAATGGATTTCGGGCGAGTCACCGGCCAGGCGAATCGACGATCTCGGAGTCCGCTCCACGGCGTGGGCCCTGCAGCGACTTTCGCTGAGTAGCCAGGCTCTGCTCCCGTACAGGGACAGGGCCGTTTTTCGTCCATACTACAGGAAACAAGTGCAGTACGGACTGGAGGGTACGCTGTGGCCCAACCGAACCGACAGCCCAACCGCCTCATCCACGAGGCCTCGCCGTACCTGCAGCAGCATGCCTACAACCCGGTGGACTGGTACCCCTGGGGCGAGGAAGCCCTGCAGAAAGCCAAGGCTGAAGATAAGCCCATCTTCCTCTCCATCGGGTACTCCAGCTGCCACTGGTGCCATGTGATGGAAAGAGAGTCCTTTGAGGACATCGACATCGCCGCCATCCTGAACGAACACTTCGTTCCGATCAAGGTAGACCGGGAAGAGCGCCCCGATCTGGACCAGATCTACCAGACCATCTGCCAGCTGGTCACCCGGGGTGGGGGCTGGCCCCTCTCGGTCTGGCTCACGCCCGATCAGAAGCCCTTCTACGTGGGCACCTACTTTCCGCCCACTGAGCGGTACGGCCGGCCTGGATTCAAGCAGGTGCTGCTGGCCCTGGCCCGGGCCTACCGCGAGAAGCGGGGCGAGGTGACCCAGGTGGCCAGCGACTGGACCGAAGCCATCGCTCAGCTGGAGAGCCTGATGCCCCCTGGGGAAACCATCCCCGACCGGCAAGTAGTCGCCAGTGCGGCCCTGGCCCTGGCCAGCCGGGCGGACCGCACCCACGGCGGCTTCGGCGGCGCGCCCAAGTTCCCCAACACCTGCAGCCTTGAGCTGATGCTGCGCCACTACCACCAAACTGGTGACGACCTGTTCCTCCACCTGGTGAAGCTCACACTCCGTAAGATGGCCGAGGGAGGGATCTACGACCAGCTGGGAGGCGGCTTTCACCGCTACTCGGTGGACGCCCGCTGGGGCGTGCCCCATTTCGAGAAGATGCTCTACGACAACGCCCTCCTCCCTCCCCTCTACCTGATGGCCTGGCAGGCTATCGGCGACCCCTTCTTCGGCCGCATCGCCGCGGAGACTCTTGACTACGTGCTGCGGGAGATGACCCACCCGGAGGGCGGCTTTTACTCCACCACCGATGCGGACTCCGAGGGTGAGGAGGGCAAGTTCTTCGTCTTCGACCCAGACGACGTCGCTCAGGCGGTGGGGCCCGACCTTGCGCCTCTGATGTGCCGGTACTACGGCGTTACCGCAGAGGGCAACTTCGAGCAGACCGGCAAGACGGTGCTCCATGTGGCTGCCGCGGTGGAAGTGCTGGCACAGGAATTCGGCCTCACTATCCAGGAAGTGGAGCAGCGCCTCGCCCTGGGGCGCCAGAAAATGCTGGCCTACCGGCAGCAGCGGGTGCCGCCCTTCCGGGATGAGAAGATCCTGACTGCCTGGAACGGCCTCATGATTACCGCCATGGCCCGGGCGGGCCGCATCCTCCAGGAGCCCCGCTTCACCGCTGCCGCCGAGGCTGCGGCCCAGTTCATCCTGCAGAAGATGACCGACCAGACCGGCGGCCTCCTCCGGCGCTACAAGGATGGCCGCGCTGGCATCCCGGGCTTCTTGGAAGACTACGCCTATCTGGCAGCCTCGCTGTTGGACCTTTACGAGGCCACCTTCAACGCGAAGTACCTCCAGGAGGCCGTCCGGTACGCCCGAGAGACGGTCCGCCTCTTCTACGATGGAGCAGGCTCCTTCTACCTGACACAGGAAGGCGCCGAGGCCCTGATCCACCGGCCTAAAGACGCTGCCGACGCCTCTACCCCCGCCGGCGGCAGCGTCGCCGTGATGACGCTGCTTCGGCTGGCCTCCTTCGTTCAAGACGAAGCCTTCCGGAGCATTCCAGAGGCCGTTTTCCGCACCTGCCGCAGTCAGATGGAGAAAATGCCCGGCGGGTACGCCTCACTCCTGTCAGCCCTGGACTTCTACCTCAGCGGCCCCACTGAAGTCACGCTGGTGGGCGATCCACCTGCGGAATGGCTGACCGGCCTGGGCCGCCACTTCGACCCCAATCTGGTGCTGACGCGCACCGGCGGATCCCGGCCGGAGGTCCCTATCTGGGCCGGCAAGGAACTGAAGGATGGTCATCCCACCCTCTACGTGTGCCGGAACTTCGCCTGCTCTCCTCCCGCCACCTCATGGGAAGAGGCAGAACAGTACCTCAAGGGCCGGTAAACGACAACCCCCGCACCGGAAGCGGGGGTTCTGTCATCTCGCACTGGTATTACCGCCCCTGCTGAACAGCAGTCAGAGGGTCCATCCAGACCGTCCGCAGAGCGGGAACAGCGGCCGCCGCCAGGGCGGTGGCAGTGGTCAGCCCCACCGCAGCCATGGTCAGGATCGCCAGGTCTGCCGGAGTTAAGGAGGCCGTCAGTGCGGGGGGCGGAAGAGCCAGGGCGCCCAGTCCCAGCAGGCTTCCCACCATAGAGCCCCCCGCTGCCGGGAGCCCGGTCTCGCCAAGGATGAGTCCCAGTAGACACCGCCGGCTGGCTCCTACGCTGCGCATCATCCCCAGTTCGCTCTTCCGCTCTGCGACCTGGGCTGCGGTGAGCAGCCCCGTGATCAGCATGGCGCCGAGCCAGGCCACCGCTGCAGCCGTTGTGACCAGCCGGACCAGCGGCTGGAGGTCCTGCGCCACCCTGCGGGTGATCTGCTCCGCTACCACCACCGCCGCCTCGGGCAGGGCAGCCTCGATCTCGGGCAGCACCATCATGGGCTGGCCCCACCGCTCCAGACGGATCAGCAGCACCGATGCCTCGGGCCCAACCGATGGCCGCCCATCGCCCCCACCCGTCAGGTCCCAGGGGGCGATCTCCCGCACGCCCACCAGCAGTCCAGACTCCATACGCTGCCGCCACTCCGCCACCGGCACCTCTGCGGGAACGGGAGCCGCTTCCCCCTCTGCAAGCCACTGCTCCACAGCAGAGCGGTACGCAGACGGCGCAACCACCAGATCCGCCCCCAGCTGCGCCAGCCCTGTCTCCAGACTCCGCTCCATGCCCAGCAAGAGGGCAGCAGCCGCCAGGAAGGCGCCGGCTCCCACCATGGCCGCAAGCCATCCTGCGAAGCTCCGCCAGGGAGACCGCCCAACTCCCCGGAGCACCAGCCCGCAGACAGACAGAGCAGCCCTTTCAGGAGGCAAGAACAAGCCTCCCCTCGGCCAGCTGCAGGTGCCGGGTGGCCAGCCGGAGCAGATCCCGGTTGTGGGTGGCCATCACGACAGTGGCGCCCCGCTGCTGTTCCTCAAGCAATAGATCCATCACATCCTGCTCCGTTTCTTCATCCAAATCTGCGGTGGGTTCATCGGCCAGAATCAGCGCCGGCTGGAGCAGGAGCGCCCGAGCCACTGCCACCCGCTTCTGCTGCCCGCCCGAAAGCTGCCAAGGGAGCCGGTCGCCCATACCCGCAAGCCCCACACGCTCAAGCAGCGCTTCCGCTCGGTCTCCTCCGGCCCTGTCCCCCTTGGGCAGAAAGGCGTTGGGCAAGAGGACGTTTTCCAGCACCGTGAGGGTGGGAAGGAGGCTGGCGAACTGGAAGATGAAACCCATGGTCCGACACCGGTAGAGGGAGCGCTCCGCGTCTGACAGGCGCCACAGATCCGTACCTGCCACCCGCACCCGGCCTGTGTCCGGCCTCAGCAGACCGCTGATCAGGGAGAGCAGCGTGGATTTGCCGGCGCCCGAGCGGCCGGTCACCAGTACAAACTCCCCCTGCCGGAACGTGGCGGTCAGTTCCGACAGGGCCACCACCTGCCGGCCCCTGGCGGCGTAGCGCTTGCTGATCTGCTCCAGTTCGATCATGCTCTCCCCCCGTGGATGATGTGGTGCGGCTCTGCGCCCACCGCCCGCCGAACCGGTACAGCCGCCGCCAGGACAGCCAGCCCAGTGGAGATGAGGCAGACCCCCACCGCGACGAGCGCCTGCACGGAGGGAGCCGGCCAGCGGAAGGGCAGCGTGTAGCTGAAGAGGATGGCGCGGCGGAACAGCCCAAAGACGGCGAAGCCCGCGGCTGCCCCCGCCAGCCCTCCAGCGAGTCCAAGCAGCGCCGCCTCAGCAAGGAGAATCGACGCGGTCTGCCTGAGGCTGGCGCCCATGGCTCGCAGGAGGCCGATCTCTCGGGAGCGCTCCGCGGTAACAGCCGCAAAGAGGAGGCTCAGCAGTGCGGCAGCGAGGACTGCCAGCCCGATCCCCACGGGCATGAGCAGGGCCATGAGCCCCCGCAGACTCTCGCTTACGCTCCGGGCCACCTGCCCGCCGGTGAGGACGGCTACGCCGGGAATCTGCTCGGTCACAGTTCGAACGAAGGCCTCGCTCTGTGCGGGGTCGTGGAGCTTGACCAGCACTGCTGAGATATGACCTTCTGGAATCGTCAGGGGCTTTTCTGCCAGGGTCACGGAGTTCTGCACCATCTCGTCAACGGCGTGCACGGGCAGGAAGACCGTCTCATCCATGCCCATCCCGGTCGGGTCCAACCGGGCTGCGATGCGGAACGGCGTCCCGTAAAAGAGCATGGTGTCGCCGGTAAGGCCAAGCACGTGGTTGCCCACCAGAACCTCGTCCGGTTCAAGGGACCGGCCCAGCTTTTTCATCAGCCACGGCTGTACCGTAAAGTCCGTTGCAGGGTCGAAGCCCACCAGAAAGAGCCGGCCGGTGCAGCAGGCGGAGGAGGCCAGGGTCTCCACATAGACTTGCGGCGACGCGGCTGCCACCCCCGGCATGGCCGCCAACCGCTCTGCAACGCTCCCCTCCATATAGAAAGCCACCGGCTCACCCACGACCAAAGCGGTGTGCGTACCCTTAACTGCCCCCTGCGGCACCACCACCAGGTCTGCGCCCAAGCGAGCGGTGCCTGTGGCGAGGGCCTGCCGAACCCCAAGGCCGATCAGGGCACCGGCGTACAGAATGCCCGCAGCCAGCGTCACCGCCAGCACCACTGCGACAGTGCGGCCCGGCTTGCGCAGCAGATTGAACCAGACCAGCCGGAGCCGCCCTCCCGGGAAGCCCCCAACGCCTTTCATTGGGCCCGCTCCGCCCGTAAAGAACCGGACGGGCGCTCTGCACGTCTGAACTGCACAGCCCCCGCCAGCCCGCCCAGGGTCACCAAGCCGCCCAGCAGCAGCGAGCCGGGCTTTAAGCTCAAGTTACACGGCATGGAAGGGTTCCCGCAGGTAGGAATCAGCCACAGGGGCGTCGCCAGCAGGAGGATTCCCGCTGCAGCGCTGGGCATGCTGAGGTACCGGGCCACTGGATGCGCCGCGAGCATGATAATACCCATTACCATGACCAGTCCGCCGATCCCCAAAATGGCCCGCTCCGTCCACGTGCATTTCATGGGGACCTGCATCCCGCTGGCCGTCGTCATATAGTGGCCGGCATCTGCACACGTGTCCAAAAACAGGGTGCTCACTACGACGGCCATGCCCAGCAGCAACACCAGGAGGCCGCGCCATCGCTGCGTCAGGAACGCCATACCTGATCGCTCTCCTCTCCCTGTCATTGTCCTGGTTTTCTTCTTACACCAAAGTTACCTAAAAATAACCTGTCTGCATATCCATTCCTGGCTGTAGCAGGCTCGGGCCATTTTCAGGCGTTTTCCCGATAGACACCGAATCGACTGCATGACAAAGCCGGGACACACCCGGTGCGCCCCGACCTTTGAACTCCCTGTGTTTTCTTTACCCCTGCAGTGTTCTCTCTGATGGGGCCGCTTCCGTGGCCAGCGGCAGCCCCACCGCTGGCCGCTGGGCAAAACTCGCTGCGGGGCTCGCCTCCAGTAAACCAGCCTGCACCCCGCTGCGCGCCTTCCCGGCCTCAAGGTGCCGGTCAATCCAATCCGAAATCGTCCGCGCGATCTCCGGCATCTCCGGCTCTGCTACCAGGTTGTGGGCCAATCCCTCCAGCAGCCGGTACTCCACGTCAGGATGCCCGATCCGCTGGCTGAAGCGCCGGCTGGTGTCCGCACAGACCAGTTCATCTGCCCCGGCCTGCAGAATCAAGACAGGAATCTGAATGCGCTTCGCCTCCCGCCAGGCTCTGGCCACAGAGCGGATTGTCTCCACGTAAAACCGGGCGGTGAACGTGGTTACCCATCGCTCGTCCTGCTGCGCCCGCTCCAGGTGTGTCTGATTCCGGGTGGTGATCACCTTTTCCGCGATGGCAGGCAGATAGCGATCCGGATCAAACAAGGCGTAGAGCACGGCCAGAACCACCGCTCTAAGGGGCGGCATCCGCCTCAGCTTGAGGCCAGGCGAAAGAGCGATCACCCCAGCCAGCTGGTGGCCGTTCCGGTAGGCCGCCCGGAGGGCCAGGTGGCCTCCCATGGAAAGGCCCAGCAGAAAGCAGGGCTTGCCCGGATACTGGGACTGGGCATGGTTGATCACAGTCGCTACGTCGTCCAGGTACTGGTCGTACGAGTCGATATGCCCCCGCCGGGCCCGGGAGAGCCCAAATCCCCTGTGATCGTGGGCGTAGAGGCTGAACCCCATGTCGTACAGGCAGTCCCCCATCGCAGCAAAGGGACCGCTGTGGTCGCCCTGACCGTGCAGGTAGAGAATCACCGCCCGTGGGTCCGGGCGGTGCCACTCCCGCAGGGGAATCCTCTCGCCGTCCGGCGCCGTAATCTCACGCACGCGGTGGCCGTCAGGCCGCCCGCTCACCCACAACATGGCACCACCCCACTGCTTCCTGATTCCCTTAGGCTTCCCACTTTTCCAGAAAAGATGTGATCCGGCCCGATCTGGTGTATCCAATCTACGCTCCTCAGAGAACGCGGTGCGTTGAGCTAGCTGTGAGGCAGCAGAGCCTCCTGGGACAGCAGGCTCATGGGGTGCTTCCTGTGTGCGGTTGGCGTCGAGCTTGGCTGCTGCCACGAGGGGTGTGATCAGCAGCATGATCTGGGTGTTCACTGTCGGTCTGGCGCTGGTCGGTGGTGCTTCGGCATGCTTTTCCGCCGTCTGCCTTCAGGGAACCGAGTCAGGACACCGCGGCGTCTCAGGCCACCGGCTCCGGCGTATCCCGGAGAATACCAAGAGCCAAAGAGGGCTGCCCCGAGTCATCCCAGATGACTCTCGGGGCAGCCCCATTTGCCTCGCTACGTAAAGAGCAGCCGGAAAATCCAGTAGGCCAGAAAGAGCGCACCAAACATGGCCAGCATCACGGGAAAGAGCACCTGATAGGCGGCGATGATCAGGGCGACGATATCCCGCCATCCCAGCCTGGGCAGGGGCTTTTCAGCCCCCTCATACCGGTCATCATCAAGCGCCTGCTGCCGCCGGATGCGGCGCGCCGCCAGCTCGTCCTGCCGCGGACCCTGCTGCTGCATCCCAGCCCTCCCCTCCGGCATCGTCACCGGCAGCGTAAAGCCACCGGTACCAGCGGTGATCCCGCATTACGATCGCCACATACGTGCGGGTCTCTGAAAAAGGAATCTGATCCAGCGTCCGGTGCTCGCCGGTCCACTGCCGCTGCTCCAGCCAGCGGGTTACGTTGGTCCGCCCCCCGTTATAGGCAGCCAGCGCCAGCACCGTGTCGCCAAATTCCCTGTAAAGTTCGGCCAGATACCAGCAGCCCATGCGGATGTTGTAATCCGGGTCGTACAGCATTTCCTCCGAATAGGGAATCTGCATCTGCGCAGCGGCCCACCGGCCCGTCTCCGGCATGATCTGCATCAGCCCCCGGGCGCCCTGGGGAGAAGTAGCGTCGGGCCGAAAATGGGATTCGGTGCGGATGATCGCTGCCACCAGGTAGGGATCGAGCCCATGCTCCCGGGCCCGTTCAAAAATAATCGCCTTGTACTCCAGCGGGTAGAGTAGGGTCAGCGCCCACCGTCCTCCGACAGCAGCCGTTGCAAATAGAAGGGACAGCCAAAACGCCAGCCGGACTGCCCGGTGCCACCAGCTGCGCCGCGATCTCGTGTCCCCTTTGTGCCTGCGCCTACGGTTTAGATGCGCCATCTGTCACGCGCCGCCACGCCGCCAACACCTGCGAACGGGTGGCCTCCACCGTGCCGCAGTTGTCGATCACCACATCGGCCCGCTGCCGTTTCTCGTCAAGGCTCATCTGGGCGTTGATCCGCTGCTCGGCCTGGGTGCGATCCAGCCCGTCCCGGGCCATCAGCCTGGCCAGCTGGGTCTCCCGGTCGACCCAGACCACCCAGACCTGATCCACCTGCCGGTCCAGGCCGCCCTCCAGCAGCAGGGGCACATCCAGCACCACTGCCCGCGCACCCCGGGCACGGCATTCCGCTACCTGCTTCCACATCTCCTGGCGCACTGCCGGGTGGACGATGGCCTCCAGCGCCCTGCGCCGAGCCGGATCGGCAAAAACCACCCGGCCCAGGGCGGCCCTGTCCAACGAGCCGTCGGGCCGGATCACTTCAGGGCCGAATTCCCGCGCAATAGCCGCCAGCACCGGTGTACCGGGGGCCTGCAGCTGCCGGACGATCTGGTCAGCGTCCACCACCGGGGCGCCCAGTTCCCGGAGGATGGCGCTGACTGTACTCTTGCCGCTGGCGATGCCGCCGGTAAGCCCAATCACAATCATCGGATTAGTCACCTGTATCCACTCGATAGGCCGACAACTTATCCAGGGTGCTCTGCCGGATCTCCTTCTCCGGTGTCACCTCCAGGCGCCAGCGGCCGTCCTTCAGGGGCCGGATCGCCAGTTCGCCGGTAACGCCGCTCTGATCCCAGAGCCGCTTCACGGTGTCCCGGAGCTCCTTCTCTGTGTCAAACTCAAAGCATAGGGTTTCCATCCCATCAGTCACCTTTCTGGGGAGTTCTTCCTGGGCTGCGGTAGGACCGGGGCGGCTCCGCTGCCACCGTCACGCTATTGCCCCGCCGACCGGATCGGGCACGCCGGGGCGCAAGCACCAGCCCTTCCGGCGCCGGCTGGCAGCGGGGGCAGATGTGCGTGCCCCGCTGGGCCACCGCCACCTTGATGATGGGGGTACCGCACCGGGGGCAGGGCTCTCCGGTCCGATCGAAGACCCGCAGCTGGTCATACATGTCGCCGGCCTTGCCCTCGCCGTCGTAGTACAACGAGAAAGTAGTGCCCCGCCGCTCCACCGCCTCCTGCAGGACCTTCCGAATGCAGCGGTGAAGCCGCCGCACCTCCGCCTCTGTGAGGTCGGCGGCCTGGCGCGCCGGATGGATCCGGGCACAGAACAGAGATTCATCCACATAGATGTTGCCCAGCCCCGCCACCAGCGACTGGTTCAGGAGGGCCGCCTTCACCGGCGTGCGGTGGCGCCTGAGCTGCTCAAGCAAATAGGCTGCGGTAAAAGCAGGGGTAAGGGGCTCCGGCCCCAACGACGCCAGGCCCTGGGGCATTCCCTCACCGTTGGGTCCCACCAGGTGGAAGCCGCCGAACTTTCGCTGGTCATCGTAGCGCAGTTCCTGCCCGTCATCCAGGTGAAAGACCACGTGCAGGTGCTTGTCCCTGGGCGCCTCCGGCGCCGTCACGTAAAGGTGCCCGCTCATCCGGAGATGGGCCACCAGCGTTTGAGCACCCACCTGGAACAGCAGGTACTTGCCCCGGCGCCCAATGTCTGTAAACTGGGCACCCTCCAACTCCGTACGGAACGTGTCCACATCTGGATAGTAAATCTGACGCGGGGTGATGACCTCCACCTGCCGGATGCGCCGCCCCACCACCTTATCATAAAGGGTCCGGCGGACCGTCTCAACCTCGGGCATTTCGGGCATCGGCGACTACACCTTCTCCATCGCGTACCAGTTCGGCCCCACCTTAACCTCCACCTTCAGCGGCACGGACAGCTGCATGGCGCCCTCCATCTCCCGCCTCACCAGGGCCGTGAGCGCCGCCACATCCGCCTCGGCACACTCAAAGACCAGTTCGTCATGCACCTGGAGAATCATCTGGGCCTGCAGCCCCGACTCCCGGAGCGCACGGCGCACGGCCAGCATCGCTTTCTTCATCAGGTCAGCAGCGGTACCCTGAATCGGGGTATTGATGGCCATCCGCTCCGCATTCTGCCGGATGCTGTAGACCCGGTGGTGGATCTCGGGCAGGTAGCGCTTCCGCCCGTCCAGGGTGGTCACATACCCCTTCTCCCGGGCTTCGGCCTTCTTCTGCTCCATGTAGGCCTTCACGCCGGCAAAGCGCTCGAAGTAGGTCTCGATGAAGGCCTTGGCTTCCTTTCGGGACATGCCCACAGACCGGGCCAGGCCAAAGTCGGTCTGCCCGTAAATCAGGCCGAAGTTTACCGCCTTGGCCTTGCGCCGCATCTCCGGCGTCACCGCTTCCATGGGCACATCCCAGACCACCGCGGCGGTGCGGGTGTGAATGTCCAGGTCCTGCTCAAAGGCCTCCCTCAGGGCAGGATCGCCGCTGTAGTGGGCCACCACCCTCAGTTCAATCTGCGAGTAGTCAGCCGACACGAGCAGATTGCCTGGCCGGGGGACGAAGGCCCGGCGGATCCGGCGGCCTTCCTCGATCCGGATGGGGATGTTCTGCAGGTTGGGATCCTTGCTGGAGAGCCGGCCCGTTTCGGCCACCGTCTGGGTGAAGGTGGTGTGAATCCGGCCGTCGCGGGCCACCAGCGCACCCAGGGCATCCAGATAGGTGCCCTTCAGCTTCGTCAGGGTGCGGTAGTCAAGGATTTTCGCCGCGATCTCGTACTCCACCGCCAGCTCTTCCAATACCTCGGCATCGGTGCTGTATCCGCCGCTCTTGGTCTTCTTCCCAGCCGGCAGGCCCAGCCGCTCGAAGAGCACCTCACCCAGCTGCTTGGGGCTGCCGATGTTGAAGGGGGTTCCGGCCAGTGCGTAGATCTCAGCCGTCAGCTCTTCGATGCGCACCCCGATCTCCTGGCTCATTTCCGCCAGCGTATCCCGGTTGACGCCGACCCCTGCCGCCTCCATCTCTGCGAGAATAGGCAGGAGGGGCACCTCGATATCCCGGAGCAGATGCATGAGTCCCTCACGCTGCAGGGCCTCTTCCAGCCGCTCCTGCAGCGCAGGCAGCACAGAGGCCCGAGTGGCCAGAGCCCCGGGCGTGCCGCCCTCGGGAAGTTCGCCCAGTTCATACTGGCGGGCCAGGTCCTCCAGGCGGTAGACGGTCCGACCGGGGTCCAGAAGATAGGCGGCCAGCGCCGCGTCAAAGGCCGGGCCCCTGGGCTGCCTGCCCTGGGCGAAGGCCCAGTTGTAGACCGGCTTCAGGTCAAAACCCACCAAGGGCCGGCCCGAAGCCAGGAGCTCCGCCACGCCAGAGGCCGCTTCGCCGGCCGCATAGAGCACGCAGCCAGGCAGCGCCACCGCCACCGCCGCCGGTTCCGGGCAGCCGGGGTTGTCCCCCGGAATCCGGCAGGGCGCCAGCAAGTAGAGACGCTCTGGCGCCGCCTGCACCACCCGCTCCACCAACTCTGCGGCAGAGTGTACCACCAACGGCTTCACCGCCTCCACCGCATGGGAAGCAGCCGCTTCGGCAACCACATCTGCCTGAGACCCCTCGGCCGGAGGCGTCACCTTCGGCAGCAGGCTTTTAAACTCCAGCCGCCGGAACAGAGGCAGGGCCTCCGCATAGTTGGGCGGACGCACCTGCAGTTCTTCCGGGTTGAAGGTGACCGGGGCGTTCCGGTCAATGGTGGCCAGCCGCTTCGAAAGGAAGGCCGACTCCCGGCCATCCGCAAGTTTCTGCTTAAGTGCCCCCTTGATCTCGTCCAGGTGGGCGTAGACTCCCTCCAGGCTTTCGTACTGGCTGAGAAGCTTCAGAGCGGTCTTCTCCCCAACCCCCGGTACGCCGGGGATGTTGTCCGACTGATCGCCCATCAGGGCCTTCAGGTCGATGACCTGCTCTGGGCGCAGCCCGTAGTCCGCCATCAGCTGCTCGGGAGTGTAGCGGACCACATCAGAGATGCCCTTCTTGGTGAAGAGGACCGTTACGTTCTCGTCCACAAGCTGGAAAGCGTCCCGGTCGCCCGTGACCACCAGCGTCTGAACGCCCTGTTCAGCGGCCTGCCGGGACAGGGTGCCCAGCAGGTCATCCGCCTCATACTGCTCCACGCGGAACCAGGGCACGTTGAGCGCGGTCAGCACTTCACGAAGCAGATCCAGTTGGGGCCGAAACTCGTCCGGCGGGGCCTTGCGGGTCCCCTTGTACGCCGCGTACTCGGCGTGGCGGAAGGTGGCCCGGCCCATATCGAAGGCGACGGCCAGGTAATCTGGCTTCTCCTCTTCCAGCAGTTTGAAGAGCATCGTGAGAAAACCGTACACCGCATTGGTGTAGACGCCGTCGCTGGTGGAAAACAGCCGCAGCGCATAAAAAGCCCGGTTCGCCAGGCTGTTGCCGTCCAGCAGCACTAGTTTCCGGGTTTGCGTCAAGACGCTCACCTCTCCTCCATACCGAGTTAGCCTGACCGCAAGGCTGCCATCTTATAGCGGAGAACCTAGGGCTTCCCACCTAATTTCAAGGGAGTCAGGTCAGACTCCTGCGGGTGCAGGCATCGAAAAGCGGAGGCGACCGGTGGGTCCCCTCCGCTGCTGCTGCCGCCTAATAGCCGAACGTCACCTTCACTTTCATCCGCAGGGTCAGCGTCTCTGGCGCCGACACGCCGTCATAGTCCTCGCTCAGCACTTCGATGGCCAGCACCTCGCCCAATCTGCGGCCGCCCGCCCGAGCGAGCGCCGCCGCCCGGCTGCGAGCATCGGCCAGGGCTGCGTTCAGGGCTGCCTGCCTTGCCGCCTCCGGGTTCTGCAGGCTGTACACTGGTGCCGATCTGGAAGTGGCGCCTGCCGCAAGGGCGGCTTCGATGGCTTCGTCCACCCGATTCAGGTTCCGGACTACGGCCCTGATCTCGCTCTCGGCGTGAAAGCCGGTAAGCTGCGTCGTCCCGTCCTCCGCCCGGCTGAGCTCCGGCGTCACAGCCGTTCCAGCGTGAGAGATCCCGCTCTCATCGACGCCCGCCGCCTTCAGGGCGGCCGTGACACGCTCGATGGACGCGGCACTAAGGGCTTCTGCCTCCACTGCAGACGCCCCTCGACTCCAAATCCCGAAATGGAGTTCTGCCTGGTCCGATCGGGCGGACGCAGTTCCTTCACCCACGACGGTAAGCGACCGGGTGGGTGAAAACAGAACCTGCTCTGCGGGATTCGCCGGCCTTACTGCTACCAGAAGCAGTACCGCAAATAGGGCCAGCGAACCCGCGAGCAGGGCAAAGTGCTGTGATTTCACGAAGTCCGGTCAACTCCTACTGCGCAGTGGACTGCAGCTTCACGGTGATCAGGGCGGTATCCACCTGGCCCTGCAGCCGGGCAAGCGCCTGGGAAAACTCTGCGATGCGCTCTTCCAAGGCCTTCTGCAGCCCTCGGGCATCTGCCAAAGCTTCCGGATCCTCCAAGGTTTCCATCTGCTCCTTGAGGTCCGTCAACTGCTGCTGATCGGCTTCCAAACGGGTAGTGATATCGTAGATCTGCGGTGCCAGGTCGATCGCTGCCTCTATGGGCTCAGCCGGCAGCTGCACGCCGGGAAGGGCCTTGATGGCCGCCACCACCGCCGACCGCTGCTCTGCGGGGACAGTTACCAGGATCGCATCCGTCTCGGCCCGGGGGCCAAAGCGCTGAAGGGCCTCAACGACATCCTGCTGGCTGACACCAGCTGCGGTGAGCACGATGGAATAGCTATACAAGGGTTCCAGATCTTCCGGTCTCGTGCTGCTGCCTGGATTGACTCCAACTACATGCGCATCTCCCTGAGAGTTCCCGATGGCAACGGGGGTCTCGCCGCTTCCAGACACTTGTCCTGTGGGCTCATTGTCCGGATCTCGGCTCGCCACCTGGGTCCCGCCAGACGGTTCTGGGACACCGTCCCCAGGGTGGGCTGCAGCTCCTGACTTTCCACCCGTCTCACCCATGCTGGGCGTCTGTTCTCCGCCCACCACGGCAACCGTGCCGGAGTCCGGCCCATTGCCGTGTGCTAGGAAACTGCCGGCCGGGCCTTCCAACCCCGCCAGGTTCCGAGCCTGGGGTAATGCGGTGAGGCCGATGGCAAAGGCAGCAGCCGCCGCTGCGGCTGGCACGACCCACCGGAACGCGTAGCGCTGCCAGCCACCGGTGCCAGTCCTGCGGCGTCCACGAACGGCAGGCGGTTCCAAAGCAACCAGGCGTTCGTGGAGTTGGGTATGGAAAGATGCTGGAACCTCTACCTCATCCAGGGAGGCGACCAGTGCGATCGTCTGGCGGAGGGAGTCTACCTCATCCGCACACATGGGACAGCGGCGCAGGTGCTGCTCCACCCGGAGCAGTTCACCCGACGACAGTTCGCCGTCCAGGTATGCGGAGAGCAGACCTCGCACTCCGTCACAGTTCATGGGTCCTCCTCCTCCTACCGCTGTAGACGACCTTCGGCTCCAAAAGTTCCCGGCGGCCAAACATTTCTTTCAACGCATTTCGAGCACGGTTGAGCCGGGACTTTACAGTACCAAGGTTGATCCCCAGCGTTTCGGCGATCTCATTGTAGGAGTAGCCCTGAATGTCACGCATAACGATGACAATTCGGTACTCCTCATCCAAAGCATTAATAGACTCCTGAACGGCCCGCTGGACCTCGACTCGTTCCAACGCCTCCTCCGGCCCATCGGAGCTGTTAGCCACCGCCAGCTGACGCTCCATTTCGCCGTCTGAACTCTGAACCGGTTCGTCCAGCGAGGTAACCCGCTGCCGTTTCCGCTTCCGGAGTTCGTCGAGGCAGGCGTTGTGAACGATGCGAAAGAGCCAGGTTGCAAAGGAGGAGTCACCGCGGAACTCAGGTATAGAGCTGTAGGCCCGTATAAAGGCTTCCTGGGCGACGTCCATGGCGTCTTCGATGTTGCCGGTCAGTCGGTATGCAGTATTGACAACTTTTTTCTCATACTGACTGATCAGCTGCTCGAAGGCCTCTACGTCACCCCGTTTCGCCCGCTCTACGAGCAGATCGTCCAGGGACTTCGACACCTGGTTCACTCCTCCCCCACTCGGGGCAGTATTAGAGACGGAAAGGAAACGCGATTTGTTCCCAGTTACGGGATGCGGCTTCCAGTACGCGTCTCTGGCCATATACACGAAAGACCGGTGATTCGGCTGTATCCGCTGCTTGTAAGAACACGCTGCAATATTTTATAGGACTGTGGAGAATACGTAAAGCTCACGCACAGCCGGGCACCCTGCCAACTTATGCTGGCGCCGTCAGGGCGAGAACCCCGTTCCCTCTTCATTTCAAGATTTGCCGTCCAAACTCCTTGGCGGATCGGGTGGGAACATTGAGGATACGGAGGATGATCTCGGGAACATTCCCACTCACAAAAACAGCATGATGCAAAGTGCGAGTAAAGTAAACGTGGGTAACCCGGATGGAAAATAACGGGAAAAGAAGGACGAGAGGTGTCCCCATCCAGAAGTGTTGATAGTGCACAACACCAACACAAAGGAGGGTCATCTCTCGTCATGGATCAATTTCGTGCTGATGAGGCTATTTCCTTCCAGGATATCGAAGCATCGGTTTGGCAAAGCGTGGTGGCTACCTTTCGGGATGCGATGGTCGAAGTCTTAACGCGCCTAGACCAGGCGCTGTACCAAGGGCGAGACTCAAGTCGATACGAGCTCAAGGGCATGCGTGATCGGGAAGAACTGACTCGGGTGGGCCCGATCGCCTTCAGGCGGCGCTACTACTGGGACAACGAGGAGGAGCGGTGGGTTTTCCTACTCGATGAGTTTCTGGGGCTGCCGAAGCGGCAGCGTGTCAGTGAGGGGGTTCGAGCGGACGCGGTGGAGGCGGCTGTTGCTGGGACGTCCTATCGAGGAGCAGCAGCAGAGTTGGAGCGGCGAGGCTGTCAGGTCGCCGTGAGCCATGAAGCCATTCGGCAGTGGACCCTTAAGGCTGGCAAAGCGATCGAGGCTGAGGTGATCCGACGGCAACAGAACCCGGCCGGTACGAGGCGTGTGCCGGTGGTCTTCGTTGAGACTGATGGGTTTTGGCCCGGCCGGCAGCGGGAGAAGCGCAAGGAAGTGCGCTTGTTCGTCGTCCATGAGGGGTGGGTCCTTCGGAGGCCGGGCAGCCACGAGTACCGGTTGGTTCACCGGCGGGAGTTTGTGGCCCCGGGGAAGGGCGATCCCTGGGAAGCATTCAGCAGATGGCTGGAGAGCGAGTACGACCTCAGCGAGACGTGGGTTGTGATCAACGGTGACCGGGCCAGCTGGATACGGCAAGGGGTGGAGTGGTTTCCCAAGGCGCTGTACCAAGTGGATCGGTTTCACCTGAAACGCGATGTACGGCGCCTACTAAGGGAGCGTCCCGTGCCGTTGAAGGAAGCGGAGGCAGCCATAGCAGAGAACGATGCACAGAGGCTGCTACAGGTGCTGGAGGCGGCCTTGACGCAAGAGGACGATCCGAAGCGCCGGAAAGAACTGCGGGCTCTAAGAGCCGATTTGGGAACGATACCGGAGTCCATTCGCGACTACCGAGTGCGGCTGAGCGAGCAAGGCGTATGTGTGACAGGGCTTTGCGGGATTGGGTCTGCTGAGAGTGCCGTAGAGCGCTATTCGAGGCGCACACGCAAGGTCGGCCGTGGCTGGTCAGACACGGGTTTGCGGGCGATGCTCCATGTGATGACGGCCTACTTCCAGGGCGTCCTCCGTGGAGTGGTGGAGACGGTGGAGTCCGTGCTGGGACTCGAACCACTCAAGAATGCCCCACAAGCCGCAAGGCAGGCGGCTGTAGAGACGGTTGGGTGCGGATTAGACGCGGTGCGTCACGGGCATCTGCCCGCCCTACAAGGAGGGCGTACTGGGACCGGCGGTTTGTCGCAATTGCTCCGTTCAATAGTAAACGGTTAGGAGGGCCATTTGCCTCAAATAGGCCAAAACATTCATTAGACTGAACACTTCTGGAATTCTCCCCTACCCACGATGAGTTGACAGGCCCCGGCAATTGGGCGTGTTTGGCAGATTTACCGCCTTGGCTTTACAGGCAGACACATGGCTCTCGGAATCGGAGTCGTGCATACTGACATCGGCAGCTGGTAGCTGCCGGCTTTTTGTGTCCCATGCCCCTTTTCGTCGGCCATTTTTGGACGGACACCCATCGGAGCATCTGTGGGTGGGGGAGGGGTCCAGGCACTTCGAAAACGGGCTTTAGGGTTCTCACTAAAATGCGGCAGACCTTTGGCCAGGCGCGATGCTAATCGGTATGAGTCACTAGTGCTTCAGGTGAGACGGGGTTTTGAGTGTAGGCGAAACTGACGACCGAGACCGCAATTATTGTCCATTACAGTCCGGTTCATCAATGAAATAAGCCCTGATCACAGAACTACGATCAGGGCTTGTAGAATCCAAATTACTTATCGAAAGCGAAAGAATTTGCGATATCTAGAATTTCTTCCACGGTTCGTTTGGTGCCTCCCACAGTGAGAAGATGGGTAAGATCACCATCCGACCATAAAAGCATTTGAACAGCATCGTTATCCATGTACTGTGCATCGTGGCCGTTGAGGTTGACCGTTACAATCTCATATTCTTCGCTAGGTAGCCAAATAACATTTTTAGGAATAACCTCAACGGTTACCCAATCTTTCTCTCCGATGTAGTCCATCTGGAGGATCTTAACGCCATCGGGTAGTTCTCCGACAGTACCTAAGCTAGCCTTGACATCGAAAGGAATTTGCTTCGGCTGCTCGACTTGAATTCCAAACTTTTCAATTGCCGCCTCAACCGTCTGCATTTCAAACTTCCTAATAGGCTCCTTGGCAGTTGTTTGCTGGCCTGCTAACCCAAGGAAACCAACAATTGTGACTGCAACAATTGCCGCCAGGCCCAGGACCTTCCGTGTGGTTCGCACTCTATTCCCTCCCCCTATTTGTTATTAGTCTACGCTGAATTGACTTGCCTGGTAGTAGCTCTGGCACAAGACGTAACCAACAGGTGGAAGACAAGCTACGGGAGCGGCGTTACGGACCACCAGTGTTGTGGTGGGACTGCCATATGACTTTGGATAATAACCCCCTGTAACGTTCGGGTTAAACGTAATCCCGGTGGCACCGTAGTCAAGAAGGTGCTTCCCGTTATACGCGCTTGTAAGATAAATCTGTTCGCTGTTCAAGTTGTCCATAATCCAATAGTTCCCGTAAACGGGATCTCCACGAACCACATTGGGCTGAAACCTCGTTGTTTTAAATGTAATGTGGTAAGGATCAGGTACGTAAAATGTTTCCCTCAAAGTATGTGTGAAATAGGTCGCTTCGTCTTGCACCTCCAGAGTGTTGGTGCAAACATCGGTTTCCCCAACACTGGCCGAACAAAATTGGGTGCTGGCACCCGAGAAAACAATTCCAGCCGAAAGGGTCAACAGAAGGAACAAAGAAACTGCTAGCAAACGCCTCACCCAGGATCGCCTCCTTCTGATTCGAGCTATAAATATCGTCATAAATAATCTGTGTTTAGTCAAGGCTCATTTTTTATGCCATCTTGTGCTAATTCTATACGTTCCATGGCTTATAAAGTGATACGACTACGGTGTATAAGTCGATCAACCACTTGACGCAAGTGGTCACCTTTGGGTTCCATGCGAAGTAGGACAACTTCATCGCAAAGGAGGATCCCGCAGGTGACCAACTTTAGGATCGCATTGGAGGAACTCTTACGTCCCAGCAGATCGGCGCTGAACGGTACGAACGCTCAGCAAAACGCAGCACCTATCGAGATGGCTACCGTGAACGCCAGTGGGACTCGGGGCGGTTCGGTTGATCTGCAGATCCCCAAGCTTCGGAAAAGATCCTACATGCCCAGCTTGCTCGAACCACGGCGGCGGGCCTAGAAGGCGCTGGTGGCGGTCGTTCAAGAAGCCTACGTGCAAGGCGTAAGCACCCGGAAGGTAGATGACCTGGTACAAGCCCTCGGCATGACAGGGATCAGTAAGAGTCAGGTTTTGCGGCTGTGTGCCGAGCTCGATGAAGTGGTTGAGGCCTTCCGTAATCGCCCGTTGGAGGGGCGCTACCCGTATGGGTGGCTCGACGCCAAGTATGTCAAAGCTCCCCGATCAGACTGGGGGTACCTTGTCTCCAAAACGCTTCCTAAGAAACCTATAGATCCATACACTGGCTAGGAACGCAACGCTGATTCTAATGGTCTGCAAGAGTTCAGGTTCTATGGGCAGCCGGTTCACAAAGAGAATTGCCAGCCACGGCACTGCAAAGTAGACCAAGATATACGTTCCGATAAGCGCTAAGAAGGAACGCATTATTAGTCCCTCCCATCCGCAAATATTGAATAGTTTATCCCAAGCCCATCTAGCGCCATGTAAAAGGCAACGGCCTTTAGAATGTGCTTCTGACGGTCAGCACCTTCTTTGCTTTTTTAACGGTGACGGCAAAATTGGCACCATAAGTGCAGGGAGTTACCATTGAGGCGCGAACTGATGGGTAACCTTCATTCCATTTGGGTGAAGAGTTCCATTAGAAACGGTGGTGGCGTCGTGCGGACAGCTAAGTTCTTTCCTGAAGCTCGTGCCGTCTACTACCAGCCAGAGATCCGGGAGTGTCTCTTCTGCGGAACTCGTCTTCGATATGCGCATGCCGTCTGGCGCAAGCACCTCATCACGTTGTCGAATGTGGTCTACGCCGTAAACTTGGGATACAAGTGTCCCAACCCCGCCTGTCCCAGGCCAGAGATGGTCTACAGATCCGCCGTAGCGGAATCACTTTGTCTCAAGCATTTGAGCTATGGGATGGATGTGTTGGCTGAAGTGGGATTCTTGCGCTTCCGTGACCACTGCACTCGCGCTGAGATCCATCAGGCACTGCGCAGACGGAACATCCTGATTTCGGAACGCCAAGTGCAGTACCTGTACGAAGTCTACCTAGATCCCGCTGAAAAAGTCGGGGCCTTGACAACTCAATGGTCCAAAATGGAAAGGGACTTCCCCTCCGGAAGGCGAAATTGTGAGTTACCAGACCACACA
>ENA-OWPA01000704-OWPA01000704.1-bioreactor-metagenome-genome-assembly--contig:-NODE-704-length-36231-cov-5.745422_pt1 | contig 36231 bp, 35 predicted proteins | sample MGYA00238139_ERZ651803 | MGnify/ENA primary metagenome ERZ651803 (study PRJEB26909, sample SAMN07631231) | bioreactor metagenome | isolation source: Switchgrass digestor | place: USA: Dartmouth... | reverse complement strand
CAAATTCTAAATACACCTAATGCTGATATTAATACTGTACAGTTGTTGTTAGGACATGAAAGTATAGAAAGCAGCGCCATTTATCTTAAAGTGAGACAGGAGGATTTGGAAGAAAGTATTAATGCTATATCAGATTATTAGAAACAAATTTACCTTTAGTTTCAGACTAAAAAACAGGCTCATATTGCCTGTTTTTTGCTATATATAATACTTACTATTTTCTTTTCATAATGCCTATTATTGCAGCAATGGCTACAATTGTAATACATACTATAAGGCTTATTATTACATATTTCATAACTCCTACCCTACCTTCTTTATCCTTTACAGGACTTAGGGATAAGGGGTAAGTTTGACCTTATCCACTTATCCACTTATCCCCTTTTCCCCTTACTCCTAATTCTCTAACCCTGCTGCTTTATCATCTTCCACTCCCTCATATTATCTTTAATAACATATCCTGTAACTATAATAAGCGGAATTATAGCAAGCCATCTGTATTCGAAGAATAATCTCTGGTAAAAGTAGTAAATCAAAAAGAATGTTGTGTATGCTACTATTGTAGGTATAACTATGTTAAAAATTATATTTAATCTTTCTTTCATCAAGAATCAACTCCCTTCTTCATCTATATAGTAGCGCGCACAAAGAAATTTGTCAGGTCCAATTTTATAAAATGTTAAAAATCTGTAATAAATCCTGCTTAAATTTTGTCGTCTTAAAACACTTTCAATTCCTTGAAACATATGCCTTTCCCCATCTCAACTAATATACATATAATTAATAGGATTCAGGGCATAAGGTGTTAAAGGGAAATAGGAGAAATATGGCTTATAGGAACGATAGTAACCTAATAGGAGTTTCTTTATTCTATTCTATGTTAAACACCATTTTCTCTAATTCGTCTATAGTATTGATGCCTGAAGCATTTCTAATCCAATTCATTAAAATACTCTCATTTTGCTGGTTTATAATTGCATGGTGCAAATGGTCAGGTAAGGAATCAAATTTATGTAAAAGGATTATTAGCAACGAATTTCGCATTCCTTCCTTAACACCTACATCCTTAATCCTCATTCCCACCTCACTGTCCACCAGCCATTCCTCCAGAGCATTAAGTCCCTGTTTTGTAGCCCTTGTTACAATTTCTGAAAGTACCGTTAAGTACGCCGTCCGTTCTTCTTCAACCTTCATTTTCTCTATAAGATACATAACCTTCAGCAGCACTTCGTTGAAAGGTAAAGAATGCTGCATGAATGCCAGAAATACAAGATTCAATTTATCTCTCTCATTAAGCAGACAGCCTGAAGTAATTTTTTGACTAAGTTCTTCCTGTACTTTTTCTCCATCAATACCAGACAAATCTACTATTTTAGCATTATAATGTACCGAACCAAAATTTTTCTGCATTTTACCAACTTGCCTGTTTCCAAAATTCAGAATAACGCTTTTTACCCTAATTCCATACCTCAATACTATGCTCATGTCATAAACCAGCATACTTTGTAGGTCAGGCTTTATTTCATCATTGATAATTTCAACATGAAGTAGCGAATCATCTTCAAGCAGAAACATCAGTAATGGCAGTTTATAATTCTCTATCCTTTCCACTTCCACTATTTCCTTAATCCTTATTCCTTTAACCCTCGATAACTCTAACCCAATCCCCCTGAATGACACTCCTTGAAATATTTTATTAAAACATCCTTCAATAAAACTCTCTTGTTTAAAATTTGCTCTCATAACCTTCACCTCTTGCCTTAAACTTTATCTTAAAAAAATTTCTTACGAAAAATAAAAAGAGCACATTCTCCTTAATTACTGCCTAAAGAATTTGGCTGTATAAAGAGAATATGCTCTCCGCCTATGTTTCTAACGCTATTGTAGCGCATATAAAAGAAGAATACAATTATATTTTAATAACTACGACTTTTATCTTGCTTGCTAAGGTTGCCTTTCTGTATCAAAACCCTTTTTTAAAAACCACCCTTTCAATAATAAGTACCAACAAGAGTGTTGAAAGAAATCGATAATTATCCTTGTTTTAATGAATAATGAATAAAACCAAGAACTTGTCCTACTGATTAGTCCTTGGTTTTCTACCATTCAATTTAGTTATAATTACTTCCTAGAGTATTTTTCTATATGCATATTTTCAATGGAATTTAGCAAATCTTGAATAACCTCATTAATAGATGCAAACAAATCATAGTTATAAAAAATTGCCTCATCTATATCCCTAGTGTTTACAACTTGTCCCATATACCAGTCTTCAAACAGTTCATCTTTTGATACAGTATATACCTGGTCAAGAAGTACTACACTATCTTTATCCAGGAAAGGATAATCTTTTTTATACAATGGTGCGTGATAAGGATATTTTAATTTTGGAGGTTGTATTATGTTGCCATATGTATCTTTTTCTAAATAGTGTATCATGTCTGACACTGGGCAAATAATAACTCTGCTTGATTTAGGGTTATATCTGCTAATAATTATAAATGGTCTTGCCTTTTGTGAAGCGATCGAAGGGTCACTATTACCGGTTAAATCAAACCAGTGAACGCAACCCTTCTCATAATGGGTACTCTTTTGTGGAATTTTCGGCAACGCTGGACAGGGCAAAATTTACTCACCCCTCAGTCTTTTAGTCATTTCATCGAAAATCTCTTTTTCATCATCTGTTTCTACATAGTCTTTATCGATATCTGCATAAAACTTTCTTCTCTTAACGGGGTTGAATATCATATCAAGAGTGGAAACATCCTGTCTTTTTGGTATTTGATTTAATTTATAATCCTTAATGCTAACTACCGTCGCCATTCTATACAACCCCCTTCTTATTTTTCTTACCCTTATGCTATCACTTCCTTATGTTTTTTTCAAGCATAATTCCAATTCTTAACTTCTATATATATATTATGTCCACATCTATTTAAATGACACCTTACAAGGTAATTACAATTTTTATTTTTAAATAGTGTTGTGCATTAAAAAGTAAATAATTGTATTACCAAATTCATGATAAAATAAAGAATAAGTTGACGTAATGTGGTAGTTTTGAATTGACGAAAACGACCATATGGTTCATATGATATCAGGCATTATTTCCACCGAGGAAACAAGACTGTTTCTGCGCTCCATTCAAAGCACACCTGTAACCGGAACAGAAACTGCAGCTCAAGGTTTCTCGGAGAGTACAAGTGGAGTAACGTATATGTTGACCACTGCCAAGTTTGCATATACTTGTGCAGTAAAAGGAGTAACTGTCGATGCTGTTATTACTAAATCACGGATAGTTGCATAAACATTTACAATTTACTGCATGACACTAATCAAATTAAGTTCGATATTTTCTGCATCTCCTGAAATCATTTGTAGCGCTAAGAATCATGAGCAGCATAGACGCTGACTTTTGACCTATTGAAAACCATTCAATTAACGCTTAGCACTTTCAATGATATTACCGTTTATGTCATAAAAAGTTGCAATTCCGGCGTTGACAGGTAAAATGAATACAAAAGGTTTTTCACTATCGATTTCAATCGTTCGAACTTCATTACCATCGTCAATTTCCATTTTATTTACTTGCTGCTTATTCACTGAAATAAATGCACGCTCATTATATCCTTTCATATGGATTTCTGCTATTTCATTTGGATTAAGTGATCCACCACTCATAAAGAAATATCCGAATGAAAAGCCTGGGCGGTTCACATAAATTGAGAATGTATGGTCTGCAACGTCTTCGGAATAAAAAACCATAGCAGACATAGCTTCTGTAGTATCTTTAGCCACGGCCCAAGTATCATCAATCTTTTGATAATAACGAGCATCTTTCTCGATGTTTGACTTGCTTACCCCTATATAATTATTAGAATACAAAAAGTAAAATGCTAAAAGTATCACAACTATAAAAACCCCGATATATTTTATTGTATTTTTCATGCCGTACATCCTTTCGTCAAGAATAAAAAATATTACTTCACAAAATTCCACTAATCTGCACCGTTTCCTTTATTTTACACTATATAAGCAGCAAAATCATCTACTTTTTAGCCATGCTACCTTTTAGCCAACTTCCATAATATCCTTTTTATCCCGTTCCCTATTCATGCTTCTGTGTAAACAGCAAATTAAGTTTTTCCTTCGGGACAAGTTCAATGGCAAGGGTATTATCCAATAAAATCAATCCTTTGTAATCCATTTATTATGCCGGTTACAAAGGATTTTATATTTCTATCATTATCCCTTTACCCTTAATCCTACTACTTTTAAAACCCCTTCTATGGAACAACTTTATTTGCTTTTCTCCTTTCCATTTTTCCCATTTAATTCAAATCAACTATCCCTTTTAAGGAACATCTTTTTATCATCCATTTTACCCCGCCCATCAACCATGCGGGTTTGCGATCTTGGGAATGAAATGAGTTTATTTTATATTCACATAGATAGGACTAAATTTTTAAAGTGGCAGTCTTAGTACTAAATTATTCCAAGTCCTGAATATTCATTTTATCCAATTCAGTACGTAGTTTCAATTTTTCCCTACATGCAAAGTATATTGCTAAAAATATGATGGTTGGAATATTAGATATAAGAAAAACAGGCACAACAGTTGCAAGCATTGAGAACATACTCGATTTCTCTGAATGTATAATAGTTATTTTATCACTTAATTTAGCTCCATCATTAACATCAGTCAGAGAAGTAATTGCTGTATTCGTATACATTGCTAAAGAGAGAACGGCCATTATCGAAAAAACGAAACAAATTAAAGGTATAATTAATCCTAGCCATTTATTCTGCTTTTTGGAAAGAAAAATTTGCAACCAGATGCTACCTGCAAGAAATACAAGAAATGCAAGGCATAGCAGCACAACGACAATAACATTTGCCATCTATTTAACCTCCTTTTTAGTTTTTTTGTACTCGTTTATTAAAATCTTAGCCGTCTCAAAATCAATTTTTTCATTTAGTGCAAGACGCTTGATTAAAGCAATATATGGCTCATTCGCAGTGTCCTCACTGATTTGAATCTTCTGGATCAGTTTATCAAGCCTTAACCGTACTGTTGGATAAGTAACACCATACTGGTTGGCAATTTCTTTGAGCGAACCAGATGCCAAAATAAATTTTTTAATGAACGATACATCTTCATCATCCAGATTTACCATCCATTCAGGTACTATTTCTATAGCCATGTCATTTCCCTCCTTTAACAATATTAAATATATACTATAATATTATTAAAGTCAATAATTAATAACATCTTTAATAAAAATAAAATATACTTTTAAATGAAAATAAAATAATCCTTTGTAATCTGTTAATAATTTGCGTTACAAAGGATTTTTCCGTTCATTCATTCTGCCTTTTTATATGTTTCACCAATGCGCTTCCATCTGAATGACTTCTTAAATTTAACTCATAAATATGCCTCATCTCATGATTAATTACCCTTTCAAAATCATTATAAAGGTGCCAATTGTAATAAATATACCGCCCAGAATTGTTTTAGTAGTAGGCGCTTCATGTAATACTACAAAAGCGAGTATCATTGTAATAACAACACTGAATTTATCCACCGGAACGACCTTTGAAGCATCCCCAATTTGCAATGCTTTGTAATAACAAAGCCAGGATAATCCCGTCGCAATACCTGATAAGATCAAAAATATCCAACTTTTTTTACTAATATCATTAATATGGCTCTGCGCTCCTGAAATAAAAACTATAGTCCATGCCATCACCAGCACGACTGCTGTACGTATTGCAGTTGCTAAGTTGGAATTAATTCCTTCAATCCCTATCTTGGCAAGTATAGATGTCAATGCAGCAAATACTGCTGATAAGAACGCAAATAAAAACCACATGCAAATTCCTCCTTTAACTTTGAAAGCATACAACATCAATCTTCAATATTTTATCCACTAACCAATAACATATCAAATTAACTCATTTCGATGCAAATAAACTTGTTCTGTGGATATAGAGTTAATGGGACAATGATAGCATTCAAGGAGTATTGCTTATAACACATTTTATAAGCAATGCGGCATAATAAGACTCACTATCAGATGCTTATCAAAGCAGTATAAAATACTATTATGCCAGCGATTCCACCCAATGCAAAAAACAACCTCCAAAGTGAGTGATCTTAATATAGAAATCAGAAGGCTTCGTAGCAGCATATGATTTCCATGATTCTGTTATTTCTTACCACAAATTAGGCCGGACTAACATTAAAACCCTATAATCAAGACAAAAATGCTTAATAATAACGTCTTATAAATTAAATCAACCATACCTTTACATTATTTTATTAATGTGATAATAAAAAATGAAGTAACTCAACTGTGGATTAGGCTTATCACAACGATATACGGCGTTAATCATATAGGCGCCAATTTTCTCTTGTAATATCCGGGCTGCTGGTACTTACATAATCACTGAGAGTAAATATCTTTTTATCTTTGTCAATTGCTCTTCTTATGAACACTTTTGTGGTATAGCTCACATGCTCGGAAGACAACGCTTCTTTAATATCCATAAACAATGCGGAATCATTTTCCCTGTTATCTGAAGTTGGCGTGCCTGAAACATAATCCGCAAGAAAAATGAACCAAGCACTATTTGGCGCAAAACGGACAGATAGCAATCCTTTTATCTTAATCCTAACCGAAGTTTCTTCAAACACTTCTCTAACGGCAGTTTGTTCAAGCAGTTCACCCGGCTGCAAGTTGCCCCCTGGTACAAAATACTTGTTTTTAGCTATTCCATAAGTGTGCCTCACCAACAAAACCTTGTTATCGTGAAGTACAATGCAACTTGCCGCTAAATTACCGTTTAGTCTCATTACACACCCTCCGGTTAAAATACATATTTTGATACTTTGATTATATTATTTATATTGGATTTTGTGCTTGAACTGCATTAATTGCAACAACACCCACGATATCATCGGCAGTGCAGCCACGTGAAAAATCTTTCACCGGTTTTGCTATTCCTGCAGTTATAGGCCCATAAGCGCTTGCCCTTGCCAATCTTTCTGTAAGCTTATAACCAATGTTGCCTGCTTCAAGATTTGGAAATATCAATACATTTGCATTTCCAGCCACCTCATTACCAGGCGCTTTTCTTGCGCCGATTTCTTTAACTATGGCCGCATCAACCTAATACAATAGTCTTTGGATTTGATTTTGCACGGTTTTTAATCAATTCAATAAATTCTATAAAAATTATCCCCATGAAAATTATGTAAAATTCTATATATACATTATATCAATAAATAGAAAAATTTTCATTTTCTTATAAAAAATTATGTATATTTTCTACTTCGCATTTTGCTACCAAAGATTACATAAAAAATGCGGCATATTATTTGCCGCAGAGACTTTCCACCCTTTTAACTTGAAGTAAAGATTTTTAGGTAATATTCCCGCAATTATAAAACATATAGCCAGTCCCTGGAGAAGTCCTAAAAAGAAATAAAAATATCTATAAAACGGTTTTCATCATCAGATACATTGCTTGCATGAAAAGCCCTATAGCCAATTCATTTTTCCTAAATACTTCTCCACAATTATCAATATGAATGTCACACTATATAAACAGCGTGTTATTATAAAATAATTAATTATTTATTCTTTGAATCTAAAAGTATGGGTGTTATGTTTAGCCCAATAGATATAATCGTCAAAATCCATAGCCATATTTCCATAGTAGGTACGACGTCTAATAAAGCTGCCCAAACCTCTCCTTTTACCCATACTGACACAAGGCTGTATTGTGAACAAAGTGTTAATGCTGTGAATGACAATCCTGCTGCCATAGCAAGCCTATAATCCTTCCCTGCTTTATACATATAAAGATTTATAAAAGTTGCTGCTATGGCTATGATTCCTAATATTAACCACATAATTTTACCCTCCATTACATTTTTTAATTATGACAGAATTGTACCGATGCGTACAATATTCTCATTGATAATTGTCTTTGACGTATTGTGCCCACTGCATATATATGTCTTCTTCCGATACGCCGAATATTTCTTCATATGCCGAAGGATTCTTTACCAGGTCCACGACTTTGCTCATGCTGTAATTTTTATCGAGAAATTCTATATATGTATAAGAAAATCCATAAAGTCCTATATTGCCAAATTTGATAGGATTATTCGTTTTTATATCTTTCATATCAGGTACATTTCCCAACGGATAATTGGGTTTGGCATTGCCTGATAAATAGCCTGCCAAGCCTTCATTTAATAATTTTGGCGCTTTTTTGTTTATCTGATAAACTACCGTATGGACATATTCATGCACAACAGTCTGAACTACGCTGTCATAGTCATGTTTTGGCCCCGGATTTAGCGGCGAGACGACAATCACCTTATCTTTTACATTGTCTCCGATATACCATTCAGGACCAAAAATCCTGCCCAAATAACCATATTTTTTTGTGTGAAGGACTTTAAGGTCAGGATAAACATATATTTCTGCTTTTTTCGTCGGGTTAAAATTCAAAGCAGAATTGACATTCTTATAATATTCATTCATGATATCTGCCATATCTTGAACAGCATTTTCATCTTGCTTTTCATAATAAAAACAAAATTATCCGTTTCTTTAGTAATCATTTTGCTTGTCTTCAGCTGGAATGTAGGTAAAAATGCAACTACTGACATAAGCACCAGTGCCATAACAATGAATAACAAAGCTTTTGCCGTTTTTCGCATGAATGTTCTCCTTCCCTTTATGTTCTGCAATATCATAAACTTTAAGCATATCGAAAAAGACTTTGATCACTTTATATAACACTGATCTGTTCTATTAACTTATTTAGTAATATTTTACCATTGCCATCATCAAATATAAAGTCAATAATTGAAATACAACTTTTATAATTAAATTGCATGCTTCGTAAAAGCTATTCTCACAGGCATACGTTATTTCAGTATTTAGAAAGTTATCAGCCCATTCTCCAGGCATATTGAAAAATCCAACTTTCGCCTTATTCCTCCGAAGTCAATTTCCAGAATAACCTGCCCGCCTTTTTGCTCAAGTATGGCAGTAATTACACCTTCTCCAAAATGTTTATGGTTAATGATCATCCCTTCTCCAATTTCATCCGCTTCCTTTTTCTTCATAACACTGATGACTTCATTGATGAAGGTTGACCTTACTGCTCTAACCCCATTTTTTACAGCTGGACTCACCAGATAGAGATATTCCTTTGCCCTGGTCATCCCTACATAGAATAAACGGCGCTCCTCCTCGAGGGTGCTATTATCCTGATTCTTTTTTGCCAGCTCAACTGCTCTCCTGCCCGGAATTTCATCCTCTGTTAAATCCACCATCAGTACCGCATCATACTCCAAACCTTTGGATGAATGCAAGGTCGTAAGCGTAGCCGCTTTTTTTAAATCCGAACTCTTTGACTTTTCAAATAGCTCCCGCAACTCCTCCATGCGCTGTAAAAACAGCGGGATGGTGAGGCATTCTCTGGCTATAGCTTTCATGATTCCAAAGAAGCTGTATTGGTAGTCAAAGGACAATCCTGTGTTTTCACAGTATTCCTTAACACTGTCAAAATACTTGAAATTATCCTCAATATATTCCAATGCCAGCAAGGGATGTTTCCTCGCCAGCATCTTGAACTCTTTTTTCAGTTCTTCCAGCACTCTTTGCTGGTAAGGCTTTATATCACCACTGCTGAGAAGCCCATCAATGACTGATTCTTTGAAATCGACATTCAATGCATGTTCCAGCATGCTTTTGGATATATAACGGTTCATTTTATAATAGATTCTTGAAAAGGATTCCCCATCACACTGGTTCAGCGCAAACTTAAAAAAGGCAAGAATATCCTGCACAACCCAGTGGTTAAAAAAGAATAGCTTGTTCTGCCTTACCTTAAATGGAATCCCGCTGCGGTCCAACATATCCGCAATTGCAATGGAAGAAAGATTATTCCGATAGAGGACTGCCACACTTCTGCCTTCTTCCATATGTGCTTTCAGTTTTTCTACAATAAACTTCAGTTGTTCTTTTTCATCCTCAACCTGCACAATATTGGGGTCATATTTATAATCATTATCCGTTTTGTGGTTTTTATCAAACCGCTGGGTATTTGTCTTTATAAAATTGCTGCTTATCTCAACTATATTTCTGGTAGAACGGTAGTTATTTTCCAGGCGATACAAACGGCATCCCCTGAACTGCTCCCGAATATTCAAAATATATTGGGGATCTGCCCCCCTGAAGCCGTAAATCGACTGGTCATCATCTGCTACAATGAAGATATTGCCATCATCCGTTTTCACTAACAACTTCAATATTTCAAACTGTATTTTAGACAAATCCTGACCTTCGTCCACCTGGATATACCGGTACTTCTCCCTGTAATAGGAAAGTATATCGGGACATTTGTTGAGGATTGAGTAAGCGTATGTGAGCATGTCGTCAAAATCAATATATAGGTTGGACTTTTTATAATCCTCATAGGCTTTATAGATGATGGGGAAGTTTTTGGTATCGAATTTGATACCTTCAAAATCTTTTATCATCTTGTTTTTTACAAGCCCGATCTCGTTGATTAGATTTTCCAGTTCGTCGTCATTGAGCTTTGACTCGTTTATCTGCTGATAAAGCATGCTTAGAATTTTTCTTTTGCTTTCTCCAGCTTCTTCGTCCCCTTCAATCCTCTTGAGCCTTTTACCCTGCTTTTTCTCATAATCCATGACAACACGGTTGGAAAAGCTGTGCAAGGTTGAAAATCGTACTTTCCGTGCAACATCAGCACCATATATCCTGTTAAACCGGTGCTCCATTTCCAACTGTGCCGCTTTGTTGAAGGTCAATGTGAGTATGCTATCAGGGCTCACTCCCACTTCCAAAATAAGGTATGCAGTTCTGGCAGTGATTACAGTTGTTTTGCCCGAGCCAGGCCCTGCCAAAATAAGAGCAGGCCCATTAACATGTTTAACTGCCTGCTGCTGTTGTTCATCAAGATTTATCTTATACTTCTCTTTTAGTGTATTTAAAAACATCAAGTGCCTTCACCTTATGTATAGAATTTCATCATCTATTAGCATAACCATTGCAAATTTCCAACCATTATATCATATTTGAAAGGATAGGAACAATGGTGGACTGGGACGATATAAAAATCTTACATATAGTAATATTACATCTTCATTAAAAGTCACCTTTAAATTGCTTATAATGTTAGTGATTGATTATACGGAAGGTAACACCGGAAGCAACAGTTATTGTTGTAATTAAAAAAGAAAATAACGGAAGGGCCGCAATTATTTGCCATGGATGGTCCTTGGCTGTACAAACAATATTTTGCTTATTTCTTTTATATAACTATATTGAGATAGTTATATTATCATTACCAGGCAATATATGTGCATGCCATATAATGCTGGACAATGAAAACATTTTGAAAATTTGCTCTATTTACTTTAGGATTTCCTTGAAAACAGGATTTGACTCTTTATTTATAAACCAGGTGGTATCCTCATTCATTAGAACTCCTCGAACATCAATATCTTCATCTACCCATAGCCAGTACTCATCAATTGATTCATCAGCAAAATATATTTTTACAGCATAATCATAAGGCCGTATGTCAATTTTTGCATTGGTTTTCTTCCTATTGTTTAATGCCTTTATAAATTTATCTATTGTATCCTTATTTGAAAGTAGCCACTCTTTCTTATCCGACCTACTAATTATTTCGATTAAGCCAATTTTTTTGCCTTTATATACAGAATTGCTGCTCCCCACAAATATGGTAAACTCCGATGCTAAATAGTAGGTATCATATTCACCTGTATCCTGAAAATGCAATATGTCTTTTATAATTCGATATTTCCCTGGTTCCAAGCTTCCATAGAGCCAGTTCCAATCGACTTCCCATTCTTTACTGCCACCAGAGGATAAATCATATCCAATGCTATGAAATCCGTAGTTGCCATCTATAGTAACAGGAACCTTATACCAAGATTCATTGATTTTCTTTTCTAATTCAAAGTACTCTCCATAAATGCATTGACTGCCAGAGTTATTCTCAATTACTACAGTCAATCCGGTTGGAGATGTAGTTCCTTTCTTAACAGTCATAGTAACTCCATCCAAGTTGTTGATAGTTTCGTATGTTGATGGATTCCAGTCAGTCACATCAACAAACCGGTCAGAATTCTCTTTTATATTTCCTATGTCTATTGTACCTTCTGTGTCAGCACCTTCTGTATAGGTGCTTTTTGAGTTCATGACTGATATCCTGTTATAATCGACTTTACAACCTGTTAGTAGGGCAAAAAAAGTGGCAAAACAAATGAATAAATATATATTTTTTCGCATAAAAACACCTTCAAAATATTCGCATAGAAAAACTTCTTTACTTATTTAGACGTTTAATATCAATATAAGTTGCATATTTAAGAGCGCCCTACTTAATAATATCTTATTTTTATTTCAATGTTACCTTTCTTATTGGGTATTCAAAGTAATCAGCAATTCAATCCTTCCGACAATTCCTATCTATCGGCATTACTATAAAATAAATATTAGTGCAAAAAATTAATCTTGTTTAAAATACTTGCGAAAAACCATACCGTGCGATTTGAGCATTCCAAATTTTTCATAAAAGCCCTGCATTTCAACATCACAAGTCAAATCAATACATGGGATATCTTCCAGGAGCTTTAGCATCATATTGAAAAGATTGCTTCCGATTCCCTGTGCTGATATTCAGGAAGAACTTCAATCATTGGTATGAATGCAAAGTTTACCCTATCGCTTAGAGCATTTATAAAACCCACAACTTTTGATTTATCTTTATCATATGCCAGTACAAAAAAACTGCTGTTGTTAAGTATAGCATAGTGTTGTTCAGGTGTCAGAGGTTTTTTCCAACCGACAAAAAAGCCCTTTAAATCATCAGGACTTATACCCTCAAGTGTGGTTCTGTATTCAATCATAAAGACCCCTCTTTTGCATATTTCTACATAACATATAAAGGCTGCATTACATTTAAGGCACAATAAAGTTACGAAAACTGCGCCATCATTTTCCTATCTACCCTTAGATGCTTTTATACCTGCCTTGAAATTTTCCAACGATAAACTCCTTGAAATCATTAAGATTATCTACATCTTTTTTTCTAATTAACGAAGCCTGGTTTGCCGTCAGATAAAATATAAAGTAATCTTTGCTCTCCATTACTGCGTAAAACTGATCATATCTCAACTCACCTTTTGATTTCAAGGCCTCATTCTCCATAACAATTCTGTCATCGTAGAATTTTAAGGTATTGACGCTATCAAAGGCACCTGTTTTATCCGTCTTTATTCTCTGGGCATTTCTTCTTTCAACTTTAATCAGAACAGCGATAATTGCCAACGCAAACAATAAAGCCCAGCTTATGATGAGTTTTATCCAGTTGAAATTCTCATTATCAAAACTTACTATCAGGCTTCCAAGCAAAGCAATTAAAGCCAGCATAGGAATTGTAAATTTATTTCTTTTAAAGGTGGCAATATACAGAAATTTTCTATAATCATTCTTTGTCATAATCGTGTTTATGATCATTTTAGGTTCTTCCATCTTTACCTCCATAATAATTTAATTTGCTTATTGCATACTTTTACCAATTCGAACTATATACTTTATTTTACACCATAAATCTTATAAAATCACCTATATTTTACACCTTCTCACCTTTCAGCCAGATACTATTGCACCTTCTAAATCATATCCCGGCGCTGTTAGCATACCTGTTCCCTATGCTGCCATTGCAGTATGTTAGAGTAGCTAGCGCTCCTTTTTCACTGGGTTAATCAATTGCTCATTATGTACTCCTTTTATGTAAAATAATTGGGGTTCGCTTACACTTATTCAGCCACCCTTGTTTTTATAATATCCCTGTTGTACTTCCTCTGAGTTATTGCATAATATATCAATTGGAAAAGGAAGAATGCAGCAACGACAATTAATGTGTTTACCGAAAAGGTTCCCTCCAAACGTGAGTCCAATGTGGCGATACTCATAAGTATATAACCCAGCAATGCTCATAACAACTCTGGGGCAAAAAATATTATTGAGATCATGCTTTTATAATTTTTATTTTTGGCTGCCTTTACTCTGATTACCGGATTTTTCACACCTTCAACCAATAATGCTATCATAGGGTTGTTAAGGATATTTTTTACTGGTAAAATATTACCATGTATTAGAAGCAAAAGCTGTTGTGTTTATCAACTGAGCATAAGCAAGCAATCTTCCCATATAATAGCCAGATATACCAGTCAGAAGTTTATCGCAAAAAACACATAACTTTAAATAAGTGTGCGGGGTGGCATATTTGATAACTCAATTGCTAAAAGGATTTTCCATAGGACCGGTTAAAATAAAAGATAAAAGTGCGTATGCATTCTTGATAGGAAGCATGCTGAATCATAAATATTTAGTATTATGTTCACTGCTTTTAACTTTAGCGACAAGCTTTTTCATAATATTTCCAAATGAATATCTGAAAAAATCTATTAATGCTATGAGTACTTTAGACAAGTCAAGGATTTGGAGATACTCTATTTTCTATTTTTTGCTCATAGTATTTGCCGATTTGATAGATGTTGCCAAAAACTATGTTAATGATTCTATGAACAGGCATATTACACAATCTGTGCAAAGAGCATCTTTATATAGCCATATTCGCAGTTATTGTCCGCAGCGAATACAGGGTTGTGCGGGGGGAAATAGGGCCTGGGGATATATTTGCAATCATTGCCTATTTTACTATGCTACAAGGCAGAATTAACATTTTCCTAAGCTCTCTTACAAATTTTCAAACGGCATTAGTTAAAACAGAAAGATCGATAGAAGTATTGTCAGAGGAGATAAAAGCTGAACCTGAGCAAATATGCCGGGTGGATGTAAAGAATATTGAGGGAACCATAAAATTATCCGATGTAAGTTTTCAATATCCCTCTAATCTTTCCAATTTTAATTTGCTTAATATAAATTTGTCGGCTTCCAGAGAAAATCCCATTGGAATTGTAGGTTTAAGCGGCTCCGGGAAAAGCACCATAATCAAGTTATTGACCGGACTGTATTCCAATTATGAAGGGTTAATTCAAATTGACGGGCAGGATATCAAGAATTTTTCACCAAGACAGTTGCGTGACTGTATAGGAATTTTATCGCAGGACCCGTTTATTTTTGATGCCAGTGTGAAAGAAAATATATCCCTTGGCTGCGAACAAGCCACCGATGCCGAAATTATTAAGGCCGCAAAAATCGCTAATGCCCATTCCTTCATCAAGGAGTTGGCTGATGGCTATGATACTATCGTTGGAGAAAATGGTGCAAAGCTCTCAGGGGGACAAAAGCAAAGACTTGCTCTGGCAAGAGTGCTTTTAAAAAATCCAAAGATACTTATTCTCGATGAGCCGACAAGCTCTATTGACTCAGAATCCCAAAAAGCAATTATAGACGCACTGTCAGAAGTAACTAAAGACCGCACTACAATCATAATTACACACCAATTTCCGATTCTGCAATTGGTGAAATATATTTATGTCTTTGAAAAGGGACAAATAGTAGAGCAAGGTACCCATGAGTCCCTTCTGCGCAATAATAAATGGTATTATAAGCTGTGGAATAATCAATACAATGCAAATATTGGCAAACCGGGTGCTGAGCTGCCATCCTTTCACAGCAAATTATTGGCAGCAGAATAGATGAATAGGAAAAGCCATATAGGCCAGCCTTTCTTCCCTATCCTTATTATGGTGAAATGCTAAGGAGTATGGAAAAAACTGCAGTAATAATCACATAACGGGGTATGAGGATCAAATCCCGATTGCCATACTCAAAATCTTAACATTATCACAGGAAGCTTAAATAGCATGCTTTTTCTTTAGTTTGCAAACATTGGCTTAAATTGACATTCAATTACTTTTCAATTCCCAAGAGCACATGAATTGCGTGTTGAAGCTCCGGTTTTTTTCGATATTCGGCTATGACTCTTTTTTCCATTTCCGTATACATATCATTATTTTCAGTACCAAACAGGTCAACTACGGATATTGACAAAATATCGCATATTTCAGCGACAGTTTCAATATCAGGGGAGTTTTTTCCCTTAATCCAATTGGTAACCGCTGATTGAGAAACATTAAGTTTATCGGCTAACTCCTTTTGACTGATACCTCTTAACGACAGGTAATAACCAAGATTTCGCTTAACATTCTCTCTGATTTCGCCCATTCTCACACCTACTTTCAAATTATATAATACAATCAGTGTACATATAATACAATTAGTTTTATATCGTATATTTTATACATTTTGCAGCTACCCTTAATTTGATTTAAGTAAGAATCAGCAGTTACCCTTTTTTGGCAAGCATATATAAAGCATATATAAATTTAGCAATAGATATCTGGTATTTCCTTTAGAAATACTCCATGGCATATTCCAAGTCCTGCAGCTTTATGGTTTTCTTATTCAAAACCAGGAAAAGCTGCAAGAAATGTATAAGTCACATGGTCCATGCTTCAAAAAAGCCTTATTGAGATTGGAAATTCCTCTTGCATTGGCCGTGAAATCTTGGGCCGCAGCTCCCATTGTAAGATTAATCCACCTTTATGAAAATTTAGAATTTAATAGCATATTCTTTTTCTATATAATGAAATTAGTCCACCTTTGTGAGAAATTTAGAATTTCATGCCCTCTCCTTTTTCTATTATAATATGAAATGCCATCAGCTGATGATATGTTGCCAAAAACTCTGCTCTGTTAGCTAAAGCAGTCATGAAACTCGAACTCTCCCTTCCGGGAGATGGTAGTTAAGGACGATTCCCTTATACCAGAGGCGTCTCAGGTTTCATTTTCATTATTAAAGTTAACAGGCTATTTATTTTAAGATGGAGGTAATATGATGAAAAAGTCAGTAAGAATGGTATTAATTTGCATTCTTGCCATTATCATGGCTATATCACCAGTTGCATGTAGTCAGAAAGACAAGTCGGCATCCACTGAAGGATACAACAAAGATAAAGTGTACATCAGACAAGGCGGTCTTCCTGATCCTGCCCAGTTCATCGCAAATCAGAACTCTGAGGTTGGCACAAGCACTTTCGGTGATTTCGCTTTTGAAGGATTAATCCGATATCAGCGTGGTACCGATGACATTGCTTTGCAGTTAGCAGAAAGTTACGAGCACGTGGGTAACAAGACAATATTTAAACTGCGCCCCAACATAAAATGGAGCGACGGAGAACCTTTCACCAGCAAAGATATCTGGTGCTTCTACCAAATATGCCACAACTCTCCGGTTAACTTCTTGACTTCTATTGAGACTCCTGATGATTTAACTGTTGAATTCGTATGGGCTGAGCCGGCTCCTTTCGAAGATTTAAGGATTATGTTAATTGCTCAGGAAGTCCACCATGGACGTATCCCCTACCATATATATGGAGAATTCGCCGAAAAGCGATATGAGCTGCTCCAAAAGGCTCCATTGTTGACTGAGGAGCAAAAAGCCCAGGGAATACGCGGACCTTTCGGCAGATATCCGGCAGGCGACCCCAAAATTGCCGAAGAGCTGGACAAGGTATGGAAGGAATATATCAAGACTCCCCCCAACGAAGACCACATAATCGTGGGTACAGGTCCATATATTAATGACCCTGGCCATACAATAAACGAAGGAAGCATGAGCAAAAACCCATATTATTGGAATCCGGACGGTCAGAAATTTGACAAGATCATCATAAGATCCACTACTGATGCAACAAAATCTCCTATGATGGAAGCAGAAGAAATCCACAACATGGACGGTACAATGCCAAAGGACCTGACAGAATCGCTTCTGAAAGCCAATAAAAATATTGTATATTACCCCATGAGGGACCCTGCATCCCATGGCTTGTATTTCAACACAGGATCAAAGAACGCCCCCATGGATAAAAAAGAATTCCGGCAAGCTTTGATTTATGTAGCTGATAAAGAAGCATTGCGTGATATAGGATCATATCAGTCCGATGTACATCCTTGGTCATCCCTGGGCTTACCTCCATCAATGCTGGAAACATATGTGGATAAGGACGTAATTGATAGAATGCGCAAATACAGCCATGACGAAGCAAAAGCTGCAGAGCTTTTGGAAAGCATCGGATGCAAAAAAATCAACGGTAAATGGCATGATGCAAACGGGAAGCAGATAAAATTAACTATCGGCTTGGATAAAGGCTGGTATGTGGCAACCTTGGTATGCCCTATCTATGCTAACCAGCTTACAAAGTTCGGAATAGATACGGAAGTAATCGCGGTTGACGGTTCAGTGTACGGACAGCAGTCCGAGGTTGAGCATGCATTTGATATGAGCTGGGAGTGGATAGATGTTGCTTGGTCCTTCTCTTATCCATACTTCACTCTTGACAACTTCTACAGCCGCGGTGGCGGACCTGCTAAGAAGATGAATTTCCCCTTTGACGAAAAGACCAATCGTACTACATTGAAGCTGGAGGATTGGGACGGCAATACCTTTGACGTATGGCAGTGGATTTCCAACATGCCGAACGAAATGGATGACGAAGTAAGAAAGGATCAATGGGAACGCATCATCTGGGCTACAAATGAAAATGCCTTTGCCATCAACTTCTACGAAAATGTAACGGGTGCATGGGAGAACCTGAAATATACCGATAACTTGCCAATGAAGGATAAAATGCCCGAAAATCGTTGGATGCCATTCCCTGAAACACTGGAAGAAAGAATTGCCGTGAATATTCTGAATTGGCACTTCTCAAGTGGTGTACGTAAGATAACATCGCTTGCTCCTACAACAGAAAAAAAATAACAACACACCCCATGTAGGACAAGTTGTTTCCTTAACTTACGGAATAGAATATTCAGAAAAAAGTTATGTTTGTATTGGTGGCTAGGGGTGCTTAAATTCTCCCCTAGCCACCAATAAAGTGATGAAAACTAAATAAAGGAGGAGGCGCGCATGAATTCGAGATATTATTTGAAAAAGATCGGTATAGCCCTTCTAACCATAGCTATATGCTCAATATTGACATTCATACTATTCCGGCTGATGCCGGGTGATGTATTTGATGTCAGAGCCCGTGACATGGCTGTAACCCTTGGCATAGATTTTAACGAAGCAAAAAGGATGGTCGTCCAGACCTACAACTATGACCCTGACGAACCAATATTGCAGCAAATGCAAAGATATTATTCGGCTTTATTGCGCGGCAATTTGGGAACATCAATAACCAACAGCTCCATAACAGTAAACCAAATCGTCGCTTATTATATGCCCTGGACGCTGTTTCTGGTATCCATAGCTCTTCTTTTGAGCTATTTTCTGGGTATTTGGCTGGGAAGCATAATGGCCTGGAGGAGAAAATCAATTATCAGCGCGATTATTGCTGCCTATTCCACCATTGTGAATTCAATACCGCCGGCATTGATTCCAACCCTGGTGCTTTCCATATTCGCGTTCGGCCTTAAATGGTTTCCTATACAAGGGGCGTATTCCATGAAAGTTAAGCCGGGGCTTAATCTGCCTTTTATTAAAGATGTGCTTTGGCATGCTGCACTGCCAATATTCGCTTATACCACTACACAGATTAATGGCTGGGTTATGAATATGAAAGGCAGCTGCATCTCCGTCATGGCAGAGGATTATGTGACCGCGGCTTATGCAAGAGGCCTATCGGATAAGACCATACGCAATAAATATGTAAAGAAAAATGCATTATTGCCATTATACACTACACTGGCTATCAGTTTTGGTTCCATGTTAGGTGGTGCGCCTTACATGGAGGGACCCTTTGTTTACCCGGGTATCGGTTCCCAGTTAAGCAAAGCCCTGGGAAATCGTGATTTTACCGTGGCTCAGGGTTTGCTCCTGATTACCACTTCAGCAACAGTGCTTGCCAGTTTATTTGTTGACTTGATACTTCCAAGACTCGATCCAAGGATAAAGAGGGAGGACTAGGGATGGAGGTAATAAAATCTTTTTTTAAAACAATGTATGACAACAAACAAGCTTTTGTTGGAATGATTATCCTGTTATTTTTTGTGGTTATGGCGACCTTCGGTCCGATGGTCGTTCCTCTGGACTTGAGCACGGATTTTCTGAACAGATATCAATGGCCGTCTTTTGCGCATCCTTTAGGTACCGATTATGTAGGAAATGATTTGTTCCAGCAAATTGTTCACGGCTCGCGCTCTGTTTTATACATCGGACTTTTGGCATCGCTTTTCACCGTTATTTTAGGCTTTGCTTTAGGCGCTTTGGCCGGCTTTGCAGGTGGGATTATAGACAAGGTAATTTCCCTGATGATACAAATACTGCTTTCTGTGCCCATATTCCCTATTCAGCTGATTATTGCCGTAATTTTCCCCATCCGCAATGTTATAATGCTTGCGGTAGTGCTGGCATGCTTAAGCTGGGGGTTACTAGCCAGAAATGTCCGGGCAACTATTCTTTCATTAAAGCAGAGGGAGTTTGTTCTTATATGCCGCATCATGGGACTTCCTAAAAGACATATTATATTCAAGGAAATACTCCCTAACATTACTCCCTATCTGGCGTCAGTATTTGTGCTCAACACTAATGCGGCCATAGCTACCAGTGTTGGACTTATGATGTTGGGCATGGCCCCTTATGAGCCTACCCATTGGTCGATCATGCTTTCCAATGCGTCTGTACAGGCAAATAGCGGTACGAATACAGCAGGAATTTTTAATATGTTGGTTCCTACTGCTGCTTTCGTTTTGCTTCAAATGTCATTAGTATTCTTTGCCAACGGACTGGATGAAGCGTTGAATCCACGCCTTCGCGCATCATCTTCGTATAAGCCAGACAAAAAGAAAAAGCAGAATACCCCTGCCAGGAAAAATACAGAACAAGGAGGAACTCACCATGCAAGCATCTGAAAAGAAACAAGTGCAAACCCAGGATGTTGAACCTATTCTGAAAATAAGGGATTTATGCGTGGATTATTTTCTTCCGAATGGCATACTGCGGGCGGTTAATCATGTGAACTTAGACGTGCCCACAGGCAAAATAACCGGCTTGGTGGGAGAAAGCGGCTCGGGGAAAACAACTCTTACAAGCGCAATTCTCCGCACTGTATCCAATCCGGGTAAAATAACCAAGGGGAGTATTTTGTTTGGTGAAAAGGATATAGTATCCCTATCCGATAAAGAGCTCAGGGAATATAGATGGCGTGATGTGGCCATGGTTTTCCAGGCTGCCCAGAACTGTTTAAATCCCACCATGACACTGCAGGAGCAGTTTATAGAAACCTATCTAGCTCATAAAAAGGATATGTCGGAGAAGGAGATTATAGAGCATGTAAAAAAACTCTTACGAGCTGTAAGACTGGATGCAGACCGCGTGCTGAAATCCTATCCTCATGAAATGTCCGGCGGCATGAAGCAGAGGATTATGATTGCCTTTGCCCAGCTGCTTGAACCAGAAATACTCTTTTTGGACGAACCTACAACCGCGTTGGATGTAATAACCCAGGATTATATATTTAGAATTTTGAAGACCGTCCATCAAATAAAAGGGACAACAATGGTGCTTTCTACCCATGATATAGCTGTTGTAGCCACCCTGTGCGATTATATGGTGGTAATGTATGGTGGAAATATTGTAGAATTCGGCAATATATATGATATGTTTGAGCAACCATGTCATCCCTATACCCAATTATTGATCCAGGCTGCTCCCTCTCTGATAGGTGATGTGAAGGAACGCGCAGCCATCCCGGGCACGGCTCCTGATTTAATGCAAGAGAGAAAGGGATGTATTTTTGCGGACCGATGTCCGTACGCTGACGACATATGCAGACAAGTTGAACCGGAAACCAGAGTAGTTTCCGAGGAACATACCGTAGCCTGTCATAAAGAGATAAGGGGGAAGGCAATATGACTGATAAGACAAATGTGAATGATAAAACAGATGCAAAAGTGCCGTTAGTAGAACTTAATAACTTGGAAATGAATTTTTACAAGAGCAAAGGTATGTTTAGAAAGCCGCAGGAATTAAATGCTCTGCATAATATAAATCTAAAGATCCATAATGGAGAAATCGTTGTAGTCGTTGGTGAGAGCGGCTCCGGCAAGACTACCCTGGCGAATGTGATTGCCGGTTTGCTGACTCCAGTTTCAGGAACCTACAAATTTAAAGGGAAAGAAATACACTCCATGACCAAGGAAGAGGCGAATGTCTACCGCAGCAGCATTCAGGTAGTTCAGCAGGATTCCTATGCGGCATTAAACCCCATGAGAACGATGATAAAGTCTCTGGGGGACCCGATGCTGCTCAAAAAATATGCCACTAAAGACAATCTCCTGGAAAAAGTCAATGAAGTTTTGGAAGCAGTGGATTTAACACCAACAGAGCATTTTATTAATAAATATCCTCACCAGATGTCCGGCGGGCAAAGGCAGCGCGCATTGATTGCACGAGCCCTGTCCATGAATCCCGAACTGATTTTGGCTGACGAGCCGGTTTCTATGATTGATGTATCCCTTAGAGTGTCAATACTGAATCTGCTCGCCCGGTTAAATGAGGAGCGTAACATAGCAATATTGTATATAACGCATGACCTCGCCACCGCCCGTTATGTTGGTAAAAATGGCCGCATTGCCGTCATGTATTTAGGCGAGATTGTAGAAACCGGTGATTTGCAGGAAGTATTGTCCAATCCGCAGCACCCCTATTTGCGTGCTTTGCTTACTGCGGTTCCGATACCAAATCCACATCTATCCAGGAAAAGAAAGGAACTGCAGCTCAATGCTTCTTCAGAACTGCCCGATATTTCCAATATGCCTTCTGGATGCAGGTTCCACACCCGATGCATGTACTGTAAAGATATTTGCAAGGTAAAACATCCGGAACCGGTAAAGCATGGTTCATCAATAGTAACCTGCCACCTTGTGGATGAGCTGCCAAAATTCGAGCTTTTCACAGAGGATGTCGCAGGGGCTTAGGAGGAACAATCGGAAATGCCGAATAAGAACAAACAGGAGTATAACGGGCTTACGGATTGGGATGAGACGCTGCTTTTTATGACCCGCCCTTATATGGTATTTGTCCTGTTATGCTGGCTCTTATCATTATATTGCATTGTAAGCTTGAGAAATGATACTCAATCAGTGGCCTTTGCATTGAGTACAATTACTTTTGCAATAGACAGCATATTTTTAGTTATCCTTTACCTTAAAGGAAAACGCGTGAGGAGCAGGAATTAATATTATAAAACATAAATGCTAATTTACTTGTTGTGCTAGCTGGTTTGAGACAGCGTTGTTCAGAACTCCGCTAGCGAAAATGCCAGCACAACGAGTTAATTTTATGCAAGCATAGTTCAAAGGATTGATACTCTTCCCCTCCATAAATAAATCAGTACAGATAGGGTAATACTCTCGCCTATCCTAAGCATATAAATGAAAAAATGGTATTACCCTATTGAAAGGGAGCCGCACACTAGTTATTAGTGCGACGGCTCCCAGTATTTTTATATATCATCTCCATCAAAGGCAAAACACTGTTTTAGCGGCCGAAACAAGAAATATAGGTACATATACAGCAGTATTTATATAAATTAAAGAAATCACTTTTTAATTCTTCTGTAAGGGAAATTATTTTGCCTATAATCCTTCCGTAAAGCCAGCCAAAGTGCTTAAACGGATCGGAAGCTCCTCTTTACGGCTCTGTTCAACAAAAACGCTGCACAGCATTCATTCAATATTGAACCCCAGCTCAACTTTGAATAAATCACCGTCCACCTTTATATTCATGCTTCCACCGCAAGCTTGCACAAAGCTCCTGGCTATAGCAAGGCCAAGCCCTGAACCTTCGGTTGTGCGGGATTTATCCCCCCTTACGAAACGCTCTAGCACTTCCTCTTCCTTAAAATCCATTTCATAATTGGCAATGTTTTTAATCACAGCCATGGCCTTTTTGCCGTCTTTTACTTCGAGGGTAATGTAAACCCTGGAACCTTCCAGAGAATATTTCAGAGCGTTGCCGATGAGGTTTAGAAACACCCTGTAGAGTTTTTTGCCATCGCTTATTATATATACAGGCTCATCCGGTATATCAATCTTAAATAGGAGCCCCGACTGGGATATCCGCTCATCCAAGTCAGCAAGAGTCTGCCTGATAAGCTTTCCTAAATCAATCCTTTCTTTTTCAACTTTCAAATCTCCGCTGGTGGCTTTGGACAGCTCAAATATGTCCTGTATAAGCGTCTTCAGCCTGTCGGATTTTTGCACCAGGATTTTTATATAGTCCATGACATGGTCCGGCAGCCCTTCTTCCTTTGACAGCAAGTCCGCATAGCTGATAATCGAAGTAAGGGGAGTCTTCAGGTCATGGGAAACGTTGGTTATAAGCTCAACCTTCATGCGCTCACTCCTTATTTTCTCCTCAACAGCCTTGCTTATACCCTCCTGTATTTTATTCAAATTTTCTGCAGCAGTATATAGATCGGCACCGGGATCTAAGGCAAGCTTTGTTTCCATATCGCCTTTTTTGATGGCCTCTATATGATCCAAAACTCTGCCCATGTCGCCTATTTCGTTGGAATACCTCTTGAGATAGCGGTAAGCCAGATAAACTCCCATCGCAAAAAAAACCAATGCCGGAAGCAAATATATACCACCTTCTGCCAAGAAGCCATAGAAAAATATTGCAACAAGGATAACCAATACTGCTTCCGCCGCAATAAGGGCATATATCCTTAAAAGCATTGCTTTTTGAAAGGGCTTTCTGCTCTCAAAGGAGCGATAAAACTTAATTAATGAGCTTATCGAATTGTTTGAGAAAAATCTTCGTCTATTGGCATACAGGTCTTTAAACATGAGGTAGAACCACCAAAAGCAAATTAATATTAAAACATGTACCAGTTCCTTATTAAAATACCAGCCATACATTAGCACTTGCAAAGGTATATTAATGATGAATAACGATATAACCGCTTTTACCTCAAACCATACTGCTCCGCTTTTCCTTACAAGGACTTTGTCAAATTCTCTCTTGACATTCCGCTTGATTATTGAGAACACCAGCAAGGCAACACCGGCTAAAAATATAATCAGAGCTGCGGCTATAATGACCAAGGCAGTTTCAAAGCTTCTTTTCAAATTATAAAGAGAACTGTATGCATATGGATTTTCTATAATATTCTTTTTTACCATAAGAAGAATTTTACAGCCCTTGATATCAGGCATATCTGCAAAAGGGCTATCAATGAGCCCGGCTTGATGTTTAAGGGCCAGTTCACCAGCATTGACAGTGCTTGACGAAGGATTTCCATTGATATATCTCCACAGTGTGCTTTTTTTATACCCGCTGTCCTTCCGATAAACATCAATAGTTTTCCCTCCCTGCTCTGCTATAAATCTCTCTCCGTCGAAATATAAGAAATAGTCATACCCTTTAGGCAAGGAAGGCTTTCCTTTTTCTGAAATCCCATGGTCAGTTTTTGAATTGGTCAGTATTTTCTCCGTTTTCGGGTTTATCGCGTAGTAAATCAGGTTTTCACCTTCATTTTCCAACCTATCAAGATACTCCCCTGAAGCGTTGTACCTATCAGCATCATCATTAATATACCGGGCCAAGAAGTCAAATCTGTCTGCTATAAGATTTATGAAATTCTGTGAAGACTTTAGGTCCTGTTTTAAAACTGCGCGGATTACATCGAAATTATCATTAATTTCATCCAATGACATAATTCCCAGCATTATAGCTGAAATAACTATATTCATTCCGATAAAGAAGCACAGCCATATGAGAAACGGTTTAGATTTTTTCAATTTTGTATCCAATACCCCACACCACCTTTAAATATTTGGGCTCTTTAGGGTTTATTTCTATCTTTTCGCGAATACGCCTGATATGTACCATTACCGTGTTTTCAGCTCCGTAAGCCGGGCCTTCCCATACACGCTCATAAATCTCTTCTGTTGAAAAGACACGTCCGGCATTTCTCAACAAAAGCTCAACAATTTTTGTCTCCGTCGGCGTAAGCTTAACCGGTTCCCCATCCACCGTCAGAGTATATGTGTCGGGATCAAAGCACAAACCTCCGGATCTCAGTAAATTGCTCTTCCCCTTTACATTTATGTCCCCGAGGGTCATATACCTGCGAAGCTGTGATTTGACCCTGGCCATGAGCTCCATGGGATTAAACGGCTTTGTTACATAGTCATCGGCCCCCATGGAAAGTCCCAACACCTTGTCAGTGTCCTCCGACTTTGCCGACAGTATTATTATCGGAATATTCTTATCCTGCCTTATTTTCATTGTGGCAGAAAGCCCATCCAGTTTGGGCATCATGACATCAAGCAAAATAAGCTGGACACTCTGGCTGCTCAACATATCAAGAGCCTGCAACCCGTCATATGCTTTCAGAACACGGTAACCTTCATTCTCAAGATTGATGGATATTGCCTTTACAATCTCTCTATCGTCATCCACAACCAGTATACATGGTTTGTCCATACATATCCCCACCTTCTTTCCTATTTTAGCATAAAATAAACCCCATTTCGCCCATTACCATGCTAAAACATATAACTTACGAAAAAGATGGCCTTTTTCTTAAAAATTTCTGACAATTTAGTGCAAAAAGAAAAAAACCGCCTTCCGACGGTTTTCCTAATCAAAAACTCATTATTTTATTTCCATTATCCCTTATCCTGTAAAGGAGCAATTTTTAAGTTTTTATAAACTGCCACATCCTTGAAGGACCATACTCCAACCCTTCCAAACAGGAATGGATTGGGGTCGCAGTATTCTATCACCGGGTTATCCATGTCGTTTACATAGACCTTTATGCTGTTACCTCGTGCCTCTACCCTCATGGAGTATGTAACCCCTTCCGCTGCTTTGAAAGGCACTTTTGCAATCTCCTTGGTATCTTCATAATTCATACGCTTAAGGAATATGCCGTCACTGTCCATCCCTGCAAAGTAACCCTGCAGAGCATTGTTATTCTGGTGGGGATGATAAGACTCATTGGAAGCCCTGAATAAAAGCCCCGACCTTCCCATTCCGAAACGTCCGGGAGTTACTTCTACGTCTATTATGTAATCGGTCCAGGTGCGGCTTCCTACCGTCATTTTCATATCCTCCCTGTCAGCATTGCCCATGCCTTTTTCGTCAAAACTGAAGCTACCATGTCCATATACTTTCATGTCCCGGTGCCATCCTGTCAAATCATATTCTGCTGGCAAAGCGCTGCTATCCTCGCCATAGATTTCCACCGACAGTATTTCGAGATTTTCACCGCCGGCCAGCCGCAATGCCAGTTGATGCATGCCAGCTTTCAGGGATATCGTGCCCAGAGGGATTTTAACAAAGTCTGCTTCGGTTTTTATCTCCGATTCCGCCTTTTCTTCCCTCTCTGCCCTGTCAATGCCTTTTGATTCCCCAGTGCTGCGCCGCAGCTCACTGAGCTCTTTCAGGCTGAATACACCCAGGCTTTGTCCGTCCTCCAGCACCTCCACTTCAATATTCTCCTGTGTGCTCTTGCTTACCTGCAGAGCTATGCCATAGGTGCCGTCCTTTTCGGCGTTGACCCGGTAAGATGCCCATGCGCCTTTCTTTTCAAGGATTAAAGTATTGATATCCCCAGCCAGGGTGCCGTTAGCGATGCTGCCTCCATTCCCCTTATTTCTTTCCGGCAGGTGATGAACCGCATCGAATCTGCCGGGTATGGGTTTAACAGCTTTATAATCCCCCGAACCTTTATATGCGTCGGAAAAACCGGTGAAACCTATGGAAGGCTGTGATCCTTCATAAACATACCCAATGCGTCCTGACCCAGGTCCCGGATTTTTATATTCCAGCTTGTGCATGCCATCAAAATACACATCCAGCAGCTCCGGGCAGTACTGCACTTTAACAGTGTGGAGCGCATCCCGCCGGAATCCATTTGGCAGCTCAAAGCTGCCTAAGGTTCTGAAGGCACCTTTTTCGTGCTTTTCAACAACTACACTGCTGCTGTCCTTTAGCCACAATATCCTTATATAATCACCATCGTCATTTTTACACAGCACAACTCCGGTATCTCCATTTCCTCCCGACAGGTTCCATTCCGCCGTAAAGGTATTCCCGGTTTCCTCCTTTGACAGCAAGCTCTCCATATTATCCAGAGATGTTCTGTCCATTTGTGAAGCCGGATCGTCCTCAGGCCAGAGAGCATAGCTGGGCATGTCGGCTACAGGCATTTCAAACCAGGTTGGCCCGTTGACATACATGCGGCTGCCATTAAAGGATAGCCTGTCAATATTGAGCACTCTGGGCGAAATGTTGACTGTATAGGAATGGTATGCTATATACATGGAATCAAGGTCTGGCCCGTATACAAAGGAGCTGTGTCCCAGGGAACGGGAAATATCCATGTCATTTATCAGGATAGGATTATCGGATGGCTTGTTATAAGGTCCGAAGGGTCCCTCTTCCGACACGCAATAATTCACCCGGTACCCTCTGCTTTGAAAATGATTTCCGGTATAGGTCATGAAATAGCGTCCATTCCGCTTTATAATCATCGGGCCTTCCGTCCAGTGCCCCATATATGCTCCCAAATTCGTTCCCTGAGGATCGATTTCTGTGGGAGAAGACATCTCATGCCCGATAATTCCCCTGGAATCAGCGCGGGTGAAATGCCATGAACCGTCATCATCAATAAAGATGGAGCCATCGATAGACAAACCCAGGTTTTCCGTCACACGAACGAAGGGGCCTGTAGGCTCATCCGCCTCCAGTATATAATGCCCGTTGCCTGCCGGGGAAGTATACATGTAGAACTTTCCGTTCCAGTAATAAACCTCCGGTGCATATGCCGCCGATAGGGGTTTAGCATCATTTGCCGTTCCGACATAGGACCAGTTGGCCAGATCCTTTGAGCGCCAGATGTTCACAACGCCTGTTGTGTACAGATAATACCAGCCGTTGTACCTCATGATAAAAGGATCTGCAGCACCATCCTCCGGCTTTTCCGGAAGGATTATAGGGTTTTTAATCATGCTATCTACCTTCCATTCATCTTCTTTTGGTTTGTAAACTGCAGTAGTCCTGGTGCACCCTACCGGGACTACTGCCAAATAAACTATAGAGCAAGCCAATATGAATGCTGTGCCAATTGCACGCCCAAAATGCTTCATAATCTTCTCCTACCTGCAAGCCAGGGCAACGGCTGATCTACTTGTTAATTTCAGCCACCCTGTCAGGATCTACCTTTGGTTTTCTGTTCATGTCCATCAACCCGTTTACCTCATGAAACACATCGGTAAGCTGGGTGTAGCAGTAGCCTCTCATGTACGGCATGGCTTTGAAAGCCCGGGTTATGTCTCCAAAGCGTTTCAGGAACTCCTCCTCATCCTTTACCGCACCGTTATAGCCCCAATTACCGTTTCCGCTGTCCTTTTCAAAGGCTATCCCACCATACTCCGTGCACAGGACAGGCTGGCCGGTATAATTAAAGCCTTTGGCGAAAGTGTTGCGGTATTTGTTGGGCGCACCTTTCACTGCCTGGTCTATATCGCTGTATTCCGGAGACAGCTCATGTCCCCAGGCGGTGTAATCGTGTATGGAACCAATATCCGTATCCACATGTTCCCAACCGTCATTGGTGCTCACCAGGCGGCTGTCGTCCAGAGCCTTGATCAAATGGTAAAGGCCGCGGGCAAATTTTTGCTGCTTTTTATCGGCATATATATTGCGAACACCCCAGGATTCGTTCAGGGGCACCCAGGTAATGATGCACGGATGGTTATAATCCCGGTCTATGAAGCCTTTCATGGTATCAAAGATGTTTTCCATCTCTTCAGTGCAAAAGTCATAGGAACTGGGCAACTCACCCCACACCAGAAGCCCCATTTTATCCGCCCAGTAATAATATCGCGGATCTTCTATTTTCTGATGCTTTCGCGCTCCGTTATATCCAAACTTTTTGGTCATTTCTATGTCAAGGATGATGGCCTCGTCGCTGGGAGGTGTCAGCAGGCTGTCGGGCCAATAGCCTTGATCAAGTATAAGCTTTTGATAGAAGGGTATATTGTTGATGTATACCCAGCCATTATCACAGTGTACCTTTCTCATCCCAAAGTAAGTCGATACTTGATCTATGGCTGTTTCGCCGGAATACACGGTAATGTCCACATCATAGAGGCAGGGATTGGAAGGCCACCAGTAATGAATTGCATCCACCTTGTCGGTTTCCAGCAGGTTTATGGTAGTCCTGATGCAGCGTTCTTTTACATCGGTAAGTATTTGATTGACCTTTTCCCCTTGATAGCTGATGGTTATCTGCAATTTAGCCTCTTCAGGTACAGAATTTAAGTAAGTTTCAAAAAAGACGCTCCTCTCATCCACATTCGGGGTAATTCTTACCCTTTCGGCATAAACCATGCCTGCTGCTTCCAGCCAGACTGTCTGCCATATTCCGCTTACAGGCGTGTACCAGCAGCCGAAAGGCTCATCCTTCCAGTTCTGCTTGCCTCTAGGTTGTATACAGGATCTGCTGTCCTCCACCCGTACCGTGACCTTATGGGTTGTTGTCGCATCTGTCTTTACATAATCGGTTATATCAAATTTGAAGGGTAAATATCCGCCTGTATGGCTGCCCAGATAAACACCATCCACCCAGACCTTTGCAAAATAATCCACCGCTCCAAAGTGCAGAAAAATCCGCTTGCCGTCAAAATCCGACGGTACTGTGAATTCCCGCTGATACCACAGCACCTCATGATGGGATTCGTCACCTATACCGCTCAACTTGCTTTGATAGCAAAAAGGAACAGTTATCTCTCTTTCAAAATCGTGATCTAAATACCACTTTTCCTTCTCACCCCTGTCGGTATCATCAAAATCAAATCTCCATGTTCCGTTAAGGTTCATCCAGTGTTTCCTCTCAAAATCCGGCCTGGGATGTTCTGGCCTAGGTATTGCCGTATTATTTACCTGCATCTTTGTCTCTCCTTTTCGTATAAATGTTCTTTCGTATAAATCCCGTGTTAGTTTTTCGTTTATCTATTCCTTATTTTTCATTATCTATAGAAACTACAGACAGGTTGTTGACCGTCAGTTCCTTTCCAAAGCTATAGAAGCCCACTTTTCCATGAAGCCAGGCTTGTGCATCCATGTATTCAAGAACCGGTTTTTCCTGGTCATTTATATATATCCGGAAGATGTTGTTGCTGACAACCACCTTCAGTTTAACCTTATCTGAGCCTTTTATCTCTTTGATGCTTACGATTTGGCTGTTGCCGATCTTCCCGTAATTATATTTGCTGAGGGTAATGCTGCCATCTCCAATGCTGATGCCATACCCTATAAAAGATTCCCGTACCTGGTGTTCCATAATGGAAGGATTGGTCACCCTGAACATCAGACCGGAATCCCCTGCTCCTTTTCGCGGTATGTCCACATCAGCCTCAATAACATAATCATTCATGCCTGTTTCTCCGATAAAGGCAAAACCGCTATTTCCTTCTCCTATGGTCAGTTTTCCGCTGCTCATTCTCCATGGTCCGTAAAATATCCAGTCTTTTCTGTCTTCATTGATCTTAAAAACGCTCTTGTAAGCCCATGGCTCTTTCGCGGATGAGTAGAATTCAAACATATTGACCTTCATTTCACCTTCTACAAGCCGCAAGGTCAAGGTATGAAACCCTGCCTTAAGCGGCAGTGTTCCCAAATTTACGCTGACATTGTCGGTTTTTACACCTTCCGTTTCCGGGACGGTAAAACGATATGTCTGTTCCGTGTCCCCATCCATAATCAACTCATATACCGCGCCACTGCTTTCCGGAGCAAGCTTTGCACCTATACTGTACATGCCGTCGCTGCTTACATTTACCGCGTATACTACATAATCTCCGGGTGTGTCAAGAACTAAAGAATAAGAGCCGTCCTTGTTCAATATGCTGTTTTCCTTTTCTCCATATCGTATCCCTTCAGGCTTTAAAGCGGCTTTGGATATATTAAAGCCCCTGTTTTCTCCTTTTATATAATGCATTGCTGCAAACTTGCCCGGTATGTTCTTGACAGCCTCGTAATCCCCCGATCCCAAAGCGTCGCTGTTGGCACCGATATATCCAAATGTGACGCCCCTGCCGGAAGCGCCTACCTTACCCCCGGTGATACCTGCATTTTTCACGGTCAGCTTGCGCGCTGAATTGAAATATATATAGCTTACGGCGGCGGTGTTCTCCACTCGGACCGTGCACAACCTGGTATATCCATGGGACACGTGTATCTTTTCGGAAGCTATTAGCTTTTCATTCCCATCTTCAACAGATAACAGGCTGAGGGTATTTTTTTCGGTATCTACCCTGACTGCCCACCAGGATGCACCTTTTATTCCAAACTTGAGATCCACCGGGCTTTTCTCCGATCCATCCAGCCTGAAGTTATATTCCGCAGTAAATACATCCTGCACCTCATTTTTGCTTGTGACACCATCATCGTTTATCACGAAGTGCTTCTCTGCAGCAGTATCTTTCGGATCGTCCAGCCATCCGTATATCTCCGGCATGGCAGGAATAGGAACATCAAAGCTGGTTGGTCCCGTACTGTAAACAACGCTGCCATTGGTCAGCAACCGATCCAGGCAGTATCTTCTCTGGGGACCGGCCAGGCCTACCAGATTGTGATAGGGAGCATAAATGCTGTCCAGATCCGGGCCTATGACATTTGAGCTGTGCCCAAGACCCGTATATTCGTCGTCATGCTCTGAGCGTATATACAGGATATTATCCTCGGGCATTATATACTGTCCTAAGGGATTGTTCCCTTTGGTATAGGAATAGGCCACCCTGTATCCCCTGCTAAGCACATGGTTGCCGGTGTAAGTCAGATAATGATATTCTCCTCTTCTGAAAATGCCGGGTCCTTCGGTCCATCCCTTAAGTGTAGCATTGAAATGGGTCCTTTTGGCAACCGGGAGCATGGTTTTTGTATCTATTTCCGCAGCCTTTATAATGGATGCCTCGGGAAAGATAAAAAGCAACCTGTCATCATCATCAATCCAAAAAGACCCGTCAATCACATGCCCGAAATTATCTGTGATACGCTTAAATGGCCCCAGAGGACTCTCACTCTTCAAAATGTAATGCCCTTTTCCTTCCGGAGATGTGGTCATATAGAACATGCCGTCATAATAAACCACTTCAGGAGCATAAGCAAAATATACATCCGAGCCTTCGGTGACATAGCCCTTATATTCCCAGTTCACCAGATCGGTAGATTCAAAAACCTTTACCTTGTTCTCGCAGGAGGAAGGATACAGGTAGTATTTTCCATTATAGCGCATGACGAAGGGATCGCCGATGCCGTATTCCTTTCCTGCAGTATATTGGCAAACCCCGTGCTGTCCGGCAATCTCCATTGGGTTTTTATACGTTTCGGCAACCTTGAATTCGTAAGGTATTTTTTCCGCCATTCTTTCATCAACCTCTCTGTTATCAGATTGTCCACTGTCACAGCCGATGAGGGAGGCAAGCAGCATCTGGATAGATAACACTACAGTTATTGTTCTAAGGCACCTTATAAATTTCAAAAACTATCCACTCCTCATCCTTTTATAATATCGCCTCTATTGGAAAAGGAAGGGTATCTCCTTTCCCTATAAGGCATGTAAGCACTTTCCATCGCGGCACCATCGGCGGATTCCAGCCGAAGCAACAGATTATTTCATGCCGGAGTATGCCATAGTGTTCATCACATTGCTCTGAAGTATTATAAAGAGGACAATATTGGGTATGAACATGATAAGGCCCGCAGCTGCCGCAATACCCTGTCCTGCCACAACATTTGTGTTGGAAGACAGGGAGTTCATAAAGAAAGCTAAAGTTCTCATGCTCTCCTGAGTTACAAACAAAGTGGAGGTTTCAGTGTTGTTCCATACCGACTGAAAGGACAATATAGCCACTGTAGCTATTGCCGGCCGGATCATCGGTATGATGATTTTATAATATATTTTATAAATTGAAGCACCGTCCACCACCGCTGCTTCTATCAGTTCATCCGGAACCTGGTCAATAAACTGTTTTATGAGGAAAAGTCCTACCGGCATGGATAACAACGGAAGTATGTGAGCCAGATAAGTATCCATGATATGAAGCTTGTCAATGGTCAAATACCTCGGGATCATGACTGCCACAGGTACGAACATCAAAGCCAGGGTATTGATTTCAAACAAGACGTTTTTTCCCTTGAATTTCAGCTTTGAAAGGGCAAAACCCGCCATGGTGCTTATCAGCACGGTGAGAAACACCACCAAAACCGTCACCACGATGCTGTTGAAAACATACCGTCCGATGGGGATGCCTGACTGCTGCGTCGCCTGAAACAGCTTCCTGAAGTTTTCCAGCGTAGGGTGCTCTACAAAAAACCTGGGCGGAAAGGCAAACAACTCATTAACTGGCTTAAAAGCGTGGTTCAATATATATAAAATAGGCAACAGCATAAATATTGCCAGGGGCAATAAATAGGCATAAATTTTTAACTGGCTTCTGTGAAACCCCTTCGGATTTATTCTGGTTATTTGTCTTACGCTCATACTGCGACCCCCAAACCTGATAAAAATAACAAGATGCAGTCATACAGGGAAGAATCCCCGTATGACTGATTATAATTAATAATCAATGGAATCGATATACTGCTGCTTGAACTCGTTCAGTTTGTCATTCAGCTCTTTCACAACATCTTCAGGACGCACTTCACGTCTCTCCAGCTTACCCCACATATCCTGTTCAGCCATCCACGCTTCAAATTCGCCCCAACCCGGAGCAATAGGCCACGGAGAAGGTACGATATCGGTCAAATGCTCATAGAATGCTTTCAGGGCTTCATTAGGAGCGGCATCAATGATCTGCTGCCAAACTTCCTTGTTGGTTATTACAGGCATACGGGACAGGGGTGCTCCAGCCTCTTTATATCCTTCGAAACGGTTTTTGCAAGCCTCCACTCCCCATGTAGTCCATTTCTGCAGTTCCCATGCCTCTCTTGGATGCTGGGTGGTCGCAGAGATAACGCTGTTATCAACTATAGCCATCTGACGTCCTGTAGGTCCTTGCGGCAGCGGATAGTAGAGGAACTCACATCCTGTTTCAGGAGATACGACATCTTCAAAGTGAGCTATAGTCCAGGGCCAGTCTATATGCATAGCAACACGCCCTTTTCCTGGAGGCCATGCAGAAGGATCTCCCAATACCTGCTCTTTTTCCTCTGCACTCATCCATTCCACTACTTTTCGGTCAATCCAGTCAAGTCTTAAATTCCAGGCATCAACCCAAGTCTGACCAAGGTTGTAGTTTTGTCCGTCCCATCCATAACGGGTGGTGCCATTGTACCATGCATCCATCAGATCGTAATATATTGGGTTGGAAGTTCCAAAATAATACTCTTCAGGATGGGTGATCTCCTCAGCTATCTTTTTGAAATCCTCGAAAGTCCAGTCGTAACTTGGAAGCGGCACATTATACTTGTCAAATAAGGTTTTGTTCAGGAATATCATATGGGGGAACATGATGCCAGGAACATGGTATCTTCTGCCATTGATCTTGGAAATCTCCCTTATACCGGGATATATTTCCTGAGTATCCGGGTCGGCATCAAACATATCGGTTACATCCAGTGCCCACTGGTTTTTTACGGCGTTGGTAACCGAGAACACCCAGAATACATCGGGCAAAGTACCTGCTGCCGCTCTGTTATACAGAGCCTCGTCCCAGGAGCCCTGTTCAATTTCAACGAATTCCACTTTGATGTTCGGGTAAGCTTCCATAAAAGCCGCCAACTGCTTATCCCTTACCTCGATTTCACCTTTTTCCGCTAATCCCCAGCAAGCATAAGTCAAGGTGATGTTGTCGGTAGTCATGGGCGGCAATCCTCCGGCATCCTTTCCAGCATCTCCAGCATCCCCTGAAGATTCGTCACCGGATGTAGCTGGTGCATCAGCTGCAGGAGTAGATGAGGGTGTAGTTGAAGATTTACCATCATCCCCCTTGCTGCAGGCCGTCATCACTGAAAGTGTCATGACCAATACCAGCAGTAGCGCAATTAACTTTTTAGTCATAATTTTACTCCTCCTTGTACAATTAATATTGTATTAAATCAGTGACCAAAGCCACTGTTTGACCCATCAATTTTTATAGTTAACATAAC
>ENA-OWPA01000703-OWPA01000703.1-bioreactor-metagenome-genome-assembly--contig:-NODE-703-length-36331-cov-5.701412_pt1 | contig 36331 bp, 28 predicted proteins | sample MGYA00238139_ERZ651803 | MGnify/ENA primary metagenome ERZ651803 (study PRJEB26909, sample SAMN07631231) | bioreactor metagenome | isolation source: Switchgrass digestor | place: USA: Dartmouth... | reverse complement strand
TTATCTCCAGCAATACCGATAAATTTCATTTCGTCTGCTCTTCCAGCACCAATTGCTGCATTATAAGCGCCTAACACTTCTGCGTCATTATGCCCGCAAACTAAATCTATAGTCTTTTCCCTCTGAAGTACGCTATCCATTAAATCCTGTGCAGAGTTTTTATCTCCTGCGCCAGCATCTCCTTCTTCAATTATCTTTGCATCTGGGAAGGACGCAAGAATTACATTCTTGAAACCATCTAACCTATCCTGTGAAACTTGTCCGGACTGTGGTCTTGAAATATACAGAACTACAGGATCGCTTTTTCCTAATGTCTTTAAGTAATCTACTGCGACTTGACCTGCTGCTTCACCCAAAGCTTTCATGTTGTGTCCAACGAATGTTGACCAAACTGCCTGAGAAGGATCGTCAGGTTCCTGTGGATAGTCACCTACTACAAATTTAATTCCCTTATTGTTATAAAGGTCAACCATTGTAGGGATGGTAGCTTTTGCATCAGGCGGGAATATAACGATACCCTTAGCTCCTGCAGCTGCCATATATTCGAGCTTAGTTATACATGTTTGAACATCCATGTTAGAATCTTCAAACTGGAACCTAACTTTTGCTTCCGGATGGTCCTTTGCCCAGTTTTCCATACCTTCCTGTGCACCTAAGAACCACGGATACGCCAGCGTCATAATGCTGCCGCCGATAAGAATTTCTTCTGAGCTGCTCTCTGAACCGGTCTGGGTTTCACTTGAAGATGTCCCTTGTGTTGTTTCTCCAGTTGATGTCGAAGAATCCTCCTTTTTGGAGCAACCAGCGAAAGCTGCAGTTAACATTATAACCGCCAAAAACATTGCAAGTACTTTTTTAGTGGTTTTCATATTTCTCCCCCTTAATTTTTTTAATATTTTTAAATATTTTTTAAATATTTAATTGTCTGTAATTATAATTAAGGCAAAAGTTAACCGTTCATATTTCTCCACTTAATTACTGCTAACATAAAAATAATAATTTTTAACTTATTTGAAACTAAGAGTTGAGCTTGCTGGGAAAAGCTTAGTATGAGAGAAAAATGTGCTTACTGTCAGCACTTCATTATTAAAACATATTATAGTAAACCCCCTCCAGAAAGAGCGTTAGCCAATTCAAAAAGATTATTACTACTGAGAGTTCAACATTGCTTGAAAGTTTATCATGGTACTGTATAACCAGTTAAATAAGCACAAACAATATATAAACTACTAACTTCGCAAGTTACGAAACTTTTCAGGTATATACAGAATACTATTAACTTTAACACAAGAAACAAAAAGTACAAAATAAAATGTGCAAACGTTATTTAACTTTTTCTACTTATTTTACACTCAAATTCTACAATTACCCATCCCATTTTTATTACATAACAGCGAATTATAAAGAAAAATGTATTATAACGAACTAAATATTTTAAATATATAACTAAGAGTATATAATTATTTCAACTAAAATCTGAATAACTGTATTCTTTTTATTTTCTTTCTAATATAATTTGCGCAAACGTTATCTCTGATTTTATTATACTTTAGCTATACATATTTGTCAAGAAAATTCGCATATGATTTTATTTACAATTTTTTTATTTTACCTGTCTATTTGCAAACAAATAATCTAGATTATCTTATCATATCCACTATTGGTTTTCTACCTTTTCTTCTCTGAGTTTTTCATATCTCAAGTCTTTTAAACTTCTGACGAAAGAAACCAATTCTGTCCTTGCCGTACTATCATATACCATAATTATGGCTCATTGCATAAGACTCTCCTTTTAATGGAATGATTGTTTCATTAGCTACATAATAGTCAAAATAGTTAAATACTTCTGTGTGCCAATTATAAATAATTAAAGCAGCTTCCAGTAATGGCTTCATATGTAACAACTCAATACGATAATTATGGCAGGGCATATACCCTGCCATACAAAAGTGCATTTCTATATTATTCATCTTATTTTCCATATGTGCTATTCCAGTATTCAGTAAACTCATCAGCTCTGTAAAATTCAGCTCCCAGATCCTTTAATCTGTCAATTAGATTTGAAAGCTCTTTCAACGCTTTTTCTCCGCACCCTTCAGTTATAAATTTATCAGGTATTACAGTGCCTTCTCCGTAATGATAACTCTCTTTTACATCAATAAATTCCCATGGATGGAAATAGAAACACAATACTGAAGGAAGGTTCCTGTCTCTAACAAATTTCAAGAAGTTATTAATATGTTCCATTAATGCATCAGCACTCTCGGTACGGAATAAGGGCCATTGATCACGGTCTCTTTCCAAAGGCTTATCTTTGCTTTCCATCAGCATATCAGCAAAGTTTGGAATCTCCAAGATTTTCATATTGCCTTCTTTTGTCCAGTCATTTTTATCCGGATGGTAAGGAATAAAACGCTCTCTGTAAAAATACATTGGATAGGATGCATCTGAAGTATATCCCAGTTCCTCCAATGCATTAACTACAGCCGTAGAACCCCATAATCTTGGTGCTCTAAATGAAATGGGATTATGTCCAAGTACCTCTGCTACCCATTCAGTAGCTGTCTTAAGCCTTAAATATACCTCTTGCGGCAACAAAGGCTTTACACCTGGTATCGGGAAAAGCTCATCCCCTACTGTTTCATGAAAAAGGGAATGGCAGCCAACCTCGCAGTTACTGTTCTTTACCAGTTCCAAGGATTTGGGATTTTCTCTTGCAGCATCTCCTGTAAAGTAAAATGTTGCCTTAACACCTTTTTTATCAAACAATTCCAACAGCTTAGGAGTTCCGTTTTTTACACCCTCATAAAAAGGAGTAAATGATCCTACATCTGTTTCAGTGTCTATTCCAAATATTACATGAATTTTATCATTATTATTCACAATTATCCCTCCAGATTAATACGAAAAAATGCTGGTGACTTATGCACCAAAACCCATGGTCGTGTAGAAAGCCATATTATTCTGCCGTGTGTCAAGACGTCCATACTGAGCTACTACAGGAACGTTACTTTCAATTTTAATTGCATACTGGGTTTCAAGCGGTATTTCAACTCCGCCAAAATCTTCAACATTGTTAGTTCTCAGACATCTAACCCTCTTTGGCTCTACAACTACATCAATATTGTCAATTGGTTCCCTGTCTGTAAAGAACAGAGTAATTTTTATTAAGGCTCTTTCATCATTGTCATTGAGTATTATTAAAGATTCATGACCTTTAAGAAGACTATCACCCGCTGGTGGCATTTCAGCATCCGGGAAATACCATACTCTTTTACCGTTAATATCACTCATAAAACAATACCTCACTTTAGTTTTATTTTTTTAACTAAATGATAAAAATGACTAGTACCATATCATTATGTACATTATATTTTCGATAAATATACATATATAAATCGTGATAAATTAATTGTGATAACGTTTGTTCAAATCTTGTATTAGAAAATCTTATATTGAAATTAATCTTTTTGTCTGTCATTGTCTGTCAGATAAATAACCTTATGATAGAATACAATAACTAAGATAAAATAACTAAATATCAATACAATAAGGCTCGTCTAATTCCTTAATTAAAACGTCATTTGCAGGAGTGTCGTTTACAAAGCTAATTAAAAACTTAATATCATCTGTCAATGGCAAAGGAGCCCAATGCCATATCCCTTTACCAATGAGGATAGCTTCACCTTTTGACAGTTTAAATGCCTCAATCTCCTGGATGTCATCTTCTGCATGTTCAGAACTGGTGCCTACAACAACAATTGAGTCTCCCTCTAAGGCAACAACCATTTCAGGAGTGTTTACGTGTTTTTCAAGCCTGTCTCCAAAAAAATATCTCTTTTTTGCTATAAGAATGCCTGTGCTGATATCGCCGGAAGTGCCAAAGATTGAAACCTTGTCCCAGAAAGTAAATTCATCATTATCACCTGAAGGGTTCTTGCTTGTCCTGGATATAACCTTACCATACTTGGCGAAGGTTTGTTCATTTAACTCATTGACTTTAAGCTTAATCATCTTTCATATCCTCCACGAAATCTTCAATAGCTATTGTTTGTCAATTACAAAAATTTATTCACTTGCGCAAACGTTTTTACACTTATATTTTATTGAATATATATATATTTGTCAAGAAATTGTAGTCAAATCTACAAGAAACTTTTGTATCAATTATTCTGCCTCTTGATATATTAATCAATTCTGCTAGATAAATTATTAAAATCTTATTAAATTGAATTCCACATTTCAAATACATCTTCAATATTCTCTATTGGATCCTTGACTCCCCATTTACATTGGGCAATAACAAGAGATTCTCGCTTCCCCTGGAAAACTGAATAGCTTTATCAACTATTTGGTTTTCCAGGTTCTACAACAACCATAATGTATCCGTTAATTTCAGGAAGGCGAATACATATATATCCATCAATAATTTCATAATCCAATGGCTCTTTGTTTGGTGCAATATATACAGATTTTACACTTTCGCCCTTAAGTTTTACCACCCCGTTTGTAAGTACGGGTCTTTCCTCAATCACATTATACCGTCCTCTTTGTTCCGGATGAGTGAGTTTTACATGAATCATCCTCAAATTGTCCTTTTCGGTTACGGTTACCCTTGCCGTGGAAGGAATATTCTCACATTTGATTACAGGTTCATGAAGTAATTCCTTTAAACAATATTTTATCACATATTTATGCGCTGGCATTGCATACTGATAATAAGCTGTAAATATGTTGAAGCAAATTTGAACTACATTGCCGGATTTGGCTATGGCAGGACGGCCAGCATATTTTTCAGGTGGAGTGTAAAAATACCCATGAAAGCCATCCCAATGCCTGTTAAAGTAAGGTTGGTAATAATCCGCTATAGAATGCACACCTTCCCTGGTTTGAATGAATATCCCCTGGTTATATATTGCACATGGCATGTCAGGTATATCGCCATCAGTGTCTACCCGCATTTTAAAGTAAGAAGAATTCCATGGATCAGGTCCTTCATATTCCATATTCCAGGCATCAAGCTCAAATCCTGTCTTTTCAGTATTCAATCCCGAATACCCAGAGCTTATTATACTTCTCCCTTTTGCCAGGTGCGCTTCAAGTTTTTTCTTAAGTACAGGAGAAATGGTTATATTATCAGGTAAAATAATGACCTTGTATTTTGATATGTCCATATTTTCATTAACTATATCATAGGTATATTTTAACTCGCCAAGCATTCTAACAACACCCAAGTGGTTCTCTCCCAGGTTGCCATCGGTTGGTGCCAGTATACCTATGTCAGCAACAGCTTTTGCATAATCGGTCCACGGCTCATATTTCTCTATCTCACTATAGACCTCACCAATCATTTTATATACTGCCGGCTCCAATCCATATCCGGGGTGCATGTGATCACCTACAAATGTTGTAACAGCATTGCTTATTGCATCCCAGCAGTCGTTTTCCAAAGATGCCTTGCTTTTTAAACCTCCAAAGTCTCCCCAATCTGCATGAAACCTTCCGGTCATGTACCAGGTCTGCCGACCAAGATTTCTAACATAAGCTACATGGGCTGGGAAATAGTCATAGCTCCATGCCCCGGGCAAACATACCACTCCTTCGTGGGTATTGAGGCCTTCGGCATCTCCCGGCGTGAGGCCTTTAAAGTATAAAAATTTATCATTACCTGATATCTTTTTGACCTCTTTGCAGAAATCAATGACTCTTTCTCTTGCAAAGTCATACACATCTTTATCGTCAAGGGGATTCATTCCGCATTGCCGCATCCCCTCGTTGCATTCATTTCCATAGCATGGGTTAACAACTACACTGTCTAAAAATACACCATCAACAGGATATTTCTCAAGAACCTCTTTTATCATTGATAGAATATATTCTCTATATCCGGAATTAATGCACATCATCCTGAAAAAGTTGGCAGTTCTGTCTCCATATATAACCTGCCCTTCCTTGTTCACAACACACCATTCTCTATGCTTTCTTGCCATTTCATGGTCAAGCCCTATATTAAAGTAGGCAAATACTCCTATGCCAAGCTTATGGCATTCTTCAACAATCTGACCAAACATATCAAATTTCATATGTGGGTGAGGAATTCCTATTTTGGTAGGGTAATATGCAAATCCTATGTTGCACTTGGCAAATGCGTTAATGTATTCTACCTTTGCATCCTTTAGTGTCCTGGCAAACTTTTCTGCATCAAAATTGGCTCCGAAATCATGTATGTCCGGCATAGTATGAAAATCCAGGTGAACTGCTCTTTTTACTAATTTCATCCTTAGTTACCTCCCTCTTATTCCCTCTCCAAATATAAAGGATTTCTAAATGAAAAATCTTTTAATATGCATTTTTTGATATGCATTTTATAGAAACATACTATCATAATATTTATTGAAATTCCAGTTAAGGGGACACTCCTTCTTTTTTTTGCACAAATTAAAGGAACAGTCCATGTCTTTTTCCACTATATACATAGATGTTCCCTTAGCTTTTCTGCTTATTATGCAGGAATGTCCCCACTGTCCCATTATCTCTTATACTCTCAATCCTTTTGAAATCAATACCCTTAGCCTTATTCATTACCCTTTAACCCTCTCACCTGTAAAAACAAACCCCGCAGCAAATGAAGATTTCTCTTTCATCTGCTACGGGATTTTGGAACGAACTTTATTTTTATAGAGCGAACTTTATTTTAATGGAGTGAACTTTATTTGAATTATACAGTTTTTGTTTTATGGCAGGTTATTTTATTCCACCGTCACGGATTTGGCAAGATTTTTGGGTTTATCAATATCGCAGTCGTTTTCCTTGGCGACGTAATAGGCCAGCAACTGCAGAGGCACCACCGCCAGCGCGGGAGAAAAGATGGGCTCGATGTGGGGGATGGAGATGATGTCGTCCGCTTGGGCAATGACCCGGCGCTCCCCTTGGAAGGCGACGGCTATCACCTTGGCGCCGCGGGCCTTCATCTCCAGGATATTGCTGACGGTTTTGTCCAACAGCCGCTCGTTGCAGCACACGGCGATAACGCTCTGCCCCTCATCGATAAGGGCGATGGTACCGTGCTTGAGCTCTCCCGCAGCGTAGGATTCCGCGTGGATGTAGGATATTTCCTTCATTTTCAACGCTGCTTCCAGTGCCACCGCCCAGTCGGTGTTGCGACCGATAAAGAACAGGGAGTGGAACGTGTGAATCTTCTTTGCCAGGGCGGGCAGGGCATGGTTTTTGTCTATGGCCTGCTGCATCTTTTGGGGCAGAGACAACACTTCATCCAACAGGGCCTCGTAAGTAGAATCCTCCAGCCGCCCCAGTTTGCGGGCCGCATACAATGCGAACAGGTACAGAACCGCCAGCTGGGTGGTGTAGCCTTTGGTGGTGGCGACAGCGATTTCCGGGCCCGCCCAGGTATAAAGGGTATGGTCGGCCAGTTTGGCAATGGTGCTACCCACCACGTTCACAATGGCAACGCTCTTTGCGCCCAGCCGCTGACACTCCTTCAGCGCGGCGATGGTGTCCGCCGTCTCGCCGGACTGGGATACCACAATCAGCAGCGTGTGTTCATCAATAATCGGGTTGCCATAGCGGAGCTCGCTGGCCAGCTCCACCGAAACCGGAATGCGGCAGAACTCCTCGATGGCGTACTTTCCGGCGCACCCGGCATAATAGGCGGAGCCGCAGGCGGTAATGACAATCTTGTTGATGTTGCGCAGTTCCTCCGCCGTCAATTCAAAGTCGTCCAGCACAATGTCCTTGCCCCGAATGCGGGGAGTCAGGGCAGCCTGAACCGCCTGGGGCTGCTCCATAATTTCCTTGAGCATGAAGTGGTCGTACCCGCCCTTTTCGGCAGCTTCCACGTCCCATGTGATGCGGCTGACCGGCTTTTCCACCTCCCGGCCACGGCAGTCGTAGACGGTGATTCCCTGCGGGGTCAACTCGGCGATTTCGCCGTCGTCCATATAGATGGCGTTTTTGGTGTAGGAAACAAGAGCGGTCACGTCGGAGGCAAAGTAGTTCTCCCCTACCCCAACCCCAAGAATCAAGGGGCTGTGCTCCCGGGCGACAAACAGAGTATCGGGCTGGTCGGTGCAAAGAATGCCAAGAGCATAGGAGCCTTCCAGACGGGAAACAGTCTTCAGCACGGCGGATTTCAGGTCTCCGTCGTAAAACATCTCCACCAGATGCACCACAACTTCGGTGTCGGTTTCGCTGAGGAACCGGTACCCCTTTGCCTTCAGTTCCTCCCGAAGGACTGCGTAGTTCTCAATGATGCCGTTATGCACCACGGCAAAGCGCCCGTCGTTGGAAAGGTGGGGATGGGCGTTAAGGTCCGTCGGCGCGCCGTGGGTGGCCCAGCGTGTGTGTCCGATGCCCGTCGTGCCGAGAACGGCCTTTCCGTTGTCGGTTTTTTCGCAGAGATTGTCAATTCTGCCGCTGACCTTCTCCACCGTAATGCCGGCATCTCCAATCACAGCGATTCCGGCCGAGTCATATCCCCGGTATTCCAGACGTTTGAGTCCCTCCAGCAGCAGCGGGGCTGCCTGTTGTTTTCCGGTAAATCCAACGATTCCGCACATAGCACTCATCCCTTCTTCGTAGTCATTCGCGCTCGCGCTAACGGAACTGACGCGGTTTGCAAACGGCGTCTCGCGGGCTTTTTGCCTCCGGCAGCTCTTTCCAGCGGCAAGACCGGAAATATCCCTTATCATTCTATGATTGGTTTTGCGTTGTCAGGCACGGAGGGAAAAGAAAAAATTGTCTTTTGCACTGACTACAAGGGTAGCCGACCTGTCAACTTTTGTCAAGGTAAGTTTTTTCCAAAACTTTCAGTTCGTTGATTGGTGCAGAATCGTTGGACAAACCCTCCCAAAATTGGGAAACTTTTATTTTCCGCTGCTTCCGTAGTTGGAAAGCACCCGGGCGGAAGGGTCGTTGACGTTGCAGCCCTCCCACTCTTTGTTGGGCATCCAGAAGTCCTTAATCATTTCGGCTTGTCCCGGATAATATTTTTCAAAGATTTCCCGATACAGCAGGGATTCCTTGGTAAAGGGCTGGGCGAAGGTGTACTTGCGCCGCTTTTCCTCGTATTCCTCATCGGTGTAGAACTTTTCGGCGTAGGCTTTGAGATGGTCCACCATGGAATGGCCCACTGCATCGGAAAAAGCCGCCTTTTCCCGCCACAGAATTTCATCCGGCAGGTAGTCGCCTTCAAAGGCGCGGCGCAGCAGGTATTTGCCCTTGCCGTATTTGTTCATCTTCATCTCCGGGTCGATGGACATGACGTAGCTGACAAAGTCAAGGTCGCCGAAAGGCACCCGGGCTTCCAGCGAGTTGACCGAAATGCACCGGTCGGCCCGCAGCACATCGTACATATACAGCTCGCTAACCCGCTTGACCGCTTCCTTTTGGAATTCCTCCGCCGACGGGGCAAAGTCGGTGTATTTGTAGCCGAACAGTTCGTCGGAAATCTCCCCCGTCAGGATGACGCGGATATCGGTTTGCTCGTGGATGGCTTTGCAGACCAGGTACATTCCGATGGAGGCGCGAATGGTGGTGATGTCGTAGGTGCCCAGCAGAGCGATAACTCTTTCCAGAGATGCGATAACGTCCTCTTTGGAGATGATGACCTCGGTGTGCTCGCTGCCGATGTAGTCGGCCACAATTCTGGCGTATTTTAAATCGATGGCGTCCACGTCCATGCCGATGGCAAAAGTCTTGATTGTTTCCCTGCTTTCCTTTGCCGCAATGGCGCACACCAGGGAGGAATCCAAACCGCCGGAAAGCAGAAATCCCACTTTGGCGTCGGCTACCAGCCGCTTTTTGACCCCCGCAGTCAGCTTTTCCCGAATGTTGCGGCAGACGGTGTCCATATCATCGTGGCAAACGCTGTCCACCCGCCAAATTTCCCGATAGGGGATGAATTCTCCCCTCTTCCAGTAACATCCGGGCGGGAAGGGCATAATTTTTTGGCAGATGCCGACCAGGTTTTTGGCTTCGCTGGCAAAGAGAATGCTGCCCTTTTCGTCATAGCCATAGAACAGCGGGCGAATGCCGATGGGGTCTCTGGCGGCGATGAATTCTTGGGTCCTGCCGTCGTAAATGATGCAGGCAAACTCCGCATCCAGCATGGAGAACATATCGGTGCCGTACTCAAAGTAAAGGGGCAGCAAAATCTCGCAGTCGGATTGGGAGCGAAAGGTATAGCCTTTTTGTATCAGGCGTTCTCGCATCGCCTGAAAGCCATAAATTTCCCCGTTGCACACCACATAGCTGCCGTCCAGCTCAAAGGGCTGCATCCCCTCCGGCGTCAAACCCATGATGGCAAGGCGGTGAAACCCCAGCAGGCCGCAGCCGGTGTCTATGATGCGGCTATCGTCGGGGCCGCGGGATATGGTCCGTTCAAACCCCTTTTGAAAAATAGCAAAGGCAGCATCGCTGCTGCAATAACCCATAATCGAACACATAATCAAATCCTCCGGATTAAAATTCAGCATTCGATAGGGCAAGTGCTGTGCTCGCGGTGCCACCTATCTTTGTACTCTTTTCGGCTTCTAACAAAGCCTTGCCCTTTTAACGCCGGGCTCGCGGCGCACCTACTGCGGAACGCTCCGGTTCGGATTGCAGCTCGAAAAGTGTTTTTCCCGCAGGCTCTGCTGTGTGCCTCCCACCAACGCACACTCGCTGGAAGCGATTTCCTGCGCTACTCCTCTTTTCTCAAACGCTTTTGGCCATATTCAGTTTTTATGATGGAAAGGCGTCGTACTCCGTCACAGGTACGAAATTTATAGGAACCTTCCTTTGTGTCTTACATATTGTGGTTAGTATACTCCAAACAGCAACTCGCTGTATGTGGGGTAAGGCCAGTATTTTTTGGCAGTCACCGTTTCGGCTTCGTCGCACACGGCCCGCAGCTCCGCCATTTTGGGAAGAATCTCGTCCCGAATGAGGAAGGCTTCCGCCGTGGCGTTTTCCGCGTCGTGCAGGGAAATTAGAATCTGCTGCAGCTCGTCGGTTTTCTTGCGGATGGAATCGACCAGGTTGGAGAGCCGAGTCACCAGGGAAATTTCGTATTCGCAACTTAGTGTTGGAATCAGGCTCTTCTTGGCGGCGGCACAGGCAGCCGTATCCGCCGCGTAGGCTTCCACCGCGGGGAGAATGCCTTTGGTCACCATATCCACCATGGTGTTGGCTTCGATGCGCAGGGTCTTGCAGTAGTTTTCCATCATAATCTCATAGCGGGAACGGAGCTCGGAGACGGTAAACACCTTCATGCCGGTGAGCATATCCATGTTTTTCTTCTCCAGCATGGCGGGGATGCAGTCCGGCGTGGTGCGCAGATTGAGCAGCCCCCGCTTTTCGGTGGCTTCCTTAATCCATGCGTCGTCGTAGCCGTTGCCGTTGAAGATAATCCGCTTGTGGGCGGTGATGGTTTTCTGAATCAGTTTCTGCAGCGCCCCGTTGAAATCCTCCGCCCCTTCCAGTTCGTCGGCAAAGATGCGCAGGGTGTCCGCCACGGCGGCATTGAGAATGGTGTTGGGACACGCAATGGAATTGGAGGAGCCCAGCATCCGGAATTCAAACTTGTTGCCGGTAAAGGCAAAGGGAGATGTGCGGTTGCGGTCGGTGGTGTCTCGGGTGAAGCGAGGCAGCGCGTGCACGCCCAGCTTCATCACCACTTTTTCCTTCCCGTTGTAGGGGACCTCTTTCTCAATGGATTCCAAAATGCCGGTCAGCTCATCGCCAAGGAAGATGGAAACCACGGCGGGAGGCGCTTCGTTGGCGCCCAGCCGGTGGTCGTTGCCGGCAGTGGCCACGCTCATGCGCAGCAGGTCCTGATAATCGTCCACCGCCTTAATGACCGCCACCAGGAACAGCAGGAACTGGGCGTTTTCGTGGGGGGTCTCTCCCGGGGAGAGAAGATTGATGCCTGTGTTGGTGGAAATGGACCAGTTGTTGTGCTTGCCGGAACCGTTGACGCCGGCAAAGGGCTTTTCGTGGAACAGGCAGACCAGTCCGTGCTTTGCCGCCACCTTCTGCATGATTTCCATGGTGAGCTGGTTGTGGTCGGTGGCGATGTTGGCGGTGGAATAGATGGGCGCCAGCTCATGCTGTGCGGGAGCCACTTCGTTGTGTTCGGTCTTGGCCAGGATGCCCAGCTTCCACAGTTCTTCGTTCAAATCGTCCATAAAGGCCTGGACTCTGGGCTTGATGGAAGCAAAGTAATGGTCCTCCATCTCCTGCCCTTTGGGAGGCTTTGCGCCGAACAGTGTCCGCCCGGTGAAGATTAAATCCGGCCGCTGTTCGTACAGTTTCCGGTCCACCAAAAAATATTCCTGCTCCGGTCCCACCGACGCCGTCACCTGGGTGACGGCATGGTGTCCAAACAGCTTCAGAATCCGCAGGGACTGTTTGTTCAGCGCCTCCATGGAGCGGAGCAGCGGGGTTTTCAGGTCCAGTGCTTCTCCGCTGTAGGAGCAGAAGGCGGTGGGAATGCACAGCGTCTTGCCTTTAATGAATGCGAAGGAGGTGGGGTCCCAGGCGGTGTAGCCTCTGGCCTCAAAGGTGGCGCGCAGGCCGCCGGAGGGGAAACTGGAGGCGTCCGGCTCACCCTTAATCAGTTCCTTGCCGGAAAAGTCCATGATCACGCCGCCGTCGGGGGAGGGGGAAATAAAGCTGTCGTGCTTTTCGGCTGTAATTCCTGTCATCGGCTGGAACCAGTGGGTGAAGTGGGTCGCGCCTTTTTCGACCGCCCAGTCCCGCATCGCGGTAGCCACGGCGTTGGCCACCGAAAGGTCCAGCGATTTTCCCTGACGAATGGTTTGCTTCAGGGAATAGTAGATATTGCCCGGAAGCCTTGCCTTCATCACTCTCTCATCAAATACCAGACTTCCAAATAATTCAGAAACGGTCGACATATGCAACACCCTCTCCAATGAATAAAAAAAGAGACAACGACGTTGGAGGAAAAACCTCCGAGACATCGTTGTCTCAATGATAGGTTAGTATATTCCGAAACGAGCAAATTGTCAAGTACCCGGCTGGTCCTTTTTGAAAAAAATCTATTGACAAGAAATGCAAGCTGTTGTATGCTCAAATTCAATGAACAAAGGCGTTCATTTGGGAAAGCTATGCTTTCCCAAATGAACGCTTTTTTATTTGCCTGAAGGGGGAATCCATATGAGCAAACTGGAGGGGCAAATTCGCATACCGTCCGGCTGCGCCATATCCGCCGTGATTTCAAAAACCGGTGAAAAAATGACGGGGGAAAAGATTATCGAAAGCATGATCCCCATGCATGAGCGCTCCAACGGTCTCGGCGGAGGCTTTGCCGGTTACGGCATCTATCCGGAGTACAGGGATTTTTTCGCGCTGCACATCTTCTTTCGGGACGCTCTTTCCCGCAAGGAATGTGAGGAGTATTTAAAAGACAAGGTGGAAATCGTCAAACAGGAATCCATTCACGTGCGCAAGACGCCCGGCATCAAGGACGCGCCCCTGATTCGAAGATACTTTGTGGCGCCCATGCCCTGCGCCCTGGCGGCATCACAGTTGGATGAAAATGAATATATTATGCGTATAGTCATTCAAATCAACACCGATATCGCGGGCGCCTACGTGTTTTCCAGCGGCAAGAACATGGGCATCTTCAAAGCCGTTGGGTATCCGGAGGATGTAGGCCGCTTTTACCGGCTGGACGAATACGAGGCCTACTGCTGGACCGCCCACGGACGTTATCCCACCAACACGCCGGGATGGTGGGGCGGCGCCCATCCCTTTGGACTGCTGGACTACTCCATCGTCCACAACGGGGAAATTTCCTCCTACGACGCCAACCGCCGATTCATCGAAATGTTTGGGTACCGCTGCACCCTGCAAACGGATACGGAAGTCATCACCTACATCGCCGACTTTTTGCTGCGGAAACAAAAGCTCACCCTGCAAGAGATGGCTTCCGTCATCGCGGCGCCCTTCTGGTCCGAGATTGAAAGGAAAACCGACGCCGAAAAGGAGATTCTTGCCTATTTTCGGACGGTATACTCCAGTCTGCTGGTGACGGGGCCTTTCTCCATCATTCTCGGCTTTACCGGCGGACTGATGGCGCTCAACGACCGCCTGAAGCTTCGGAGCATGGTCACGGCGGAAAAAGGCGACAAGGTGTTGATTGCCAGCGAAGAAGCCGCTATTCGGGCGATGGAACCGGACGCCGAGAACATTGCCTATCCGGCCGGCGGAGAACCGGTGATTGTCCGGCTGAAAGAAGGTGCGTACTGATGAAGATCAACTACCTTTCTCCCGAATTTGAAGTGATCCGCAACGAGGACCGCTGCATCAAATGCCGTCTGTGCGTCAAGCAGTGCGCCAACGGCGTCTACACCTACGATGAAAATAAGCAGACCATTGTCATTGACGAGACCAACTGCGTCAACTGCCAGCGCTGTGTGGCCTTATGCCCCACCAGAGCGCTGAAAGTGAGGAAAAACGACTGCGGCTTGCGGGAAAACGGCAACTGGAGCGAAAACACCATCCGGGAGATTTTCAAGCAGGCCGGCAGCGGCGGCATCCTGTTGTCCTCCATGGGGAACCCGGAAAAATACCCGGTTTACTGGGATAAAATACTCATCAACGCTTCCCAGGTCACCAACCCTTCCATCGACCCTCTGCGGGAGCCTATGGAAACCCGGGTATTCCTGGGGAAAAAACCGCCCTCCATGGTGCGAAAGGAAGACGGCAGCATCGACTGCTCCCTTCCCCCGCAGCTGAAACTGGATGTGCCCGTCATGTTCGCCGCCATGAGTTACGGCTCGGTCAGCTACAACGTCCACAAAAGCCTTGCCAAAGCGGCTCAGGTTCTGGGAACCTACTATAATTCCGGCGAAGGCGGACTCCACGAGGACTTTTACTGTTACGGCGAAAACACCGTCGTTCAGGTGGCCTCGGGGCGGTTTGGGGTTCACAAGAACTATCTGGAAGCCGGCGCGGCCATCGAAATCAAAATGGGCCAGGGGGCTAAGCCCGGTATTGGCGGGCATCTTCCCGGCGTCAAGGTTGGCCCTGATGTATCCAGAACCCGCATGATTCCCGAGGGGACCGACGCCATCTCCCCCGCCCCCCACCACGACATCTATTCCATCGAAGACCTTCGGCAGCTGGTTATCTCTTTAAAGGAAGCCACCGGATACAAAAAGCCCATCATTGTCAAGGTGGCGGCGGTTCACAACATTGCCGCCATTGCCAGCGGCATTGCCAGAAGCGGCGCCGACATCATCGCTATCGACGGCTTCCGGGGCGGAACCGGCGCAGCCCCCACCAGAATCCGGGACAACGTGGGAATTCCCATCGAGTTGGCGCTTGCGTCGGTGGACCGTCAGCTTCGGGATGAGGGCATCCGCACCAACGTATCCCTCATCGCCGGGGGAAGCATCCGCTCTTCCGCCGACGTTATCAAAGCCATCGCCCTTGGCGCGGACGCCTGCTATATCGGAACGGCGGCGCTGATTGCCCTGGGGTGCCACCTGTGCCGAAGCTGTCAAAAGGGCAAATGCAACTGGGGCATCGCCACTCAGGTGCCAGAACTGGTGGAGCGGCTGGACCCCGAGGTTGGATACCAACGGCTGGTCAACCTCATCACCGCATGGAAACGGGAAATCAAGGAGATGATGGGCGGCATGGGCATCAACTCCATCGAAGCGCTGCGGGGCAACCGGCTAATGCTCCGGGGCGTCGGGTTAACCCAGAAGGAGCTGGATATTCTGGGTATCAAACATGCGGGAGAATAATATAGAAATACGGCAAGAGGTGTGCTATGATGAATACAATCAATGCCAGTGGAGCTGACAGCACCGAAATCAACCAACGACTTTCCCAGGAGGATGGAGAGTTTTTCATCGAAGGCTGCCTTGGCCAGCGCTTTCTGGGCGCCGGCATGGGCGGCGGCAAGCATATCCGCATTTCCGGCATTCCCGGGAACGCTTTGGGCGCCTACCTGAACGGAGCCGAAATTGAAACGCAAGGAAACGCCCAGGACGCTGTGGGGGATACCATGAACGCCGGCAGAATTATCATTCACGGCAACGTGGGGGATACGGCGGGGTATGCCATGCGGGGCGGCAAAATTTTCATTCGGGGGAACGCCGGCTACCGCACCGGCGTCCACATGAAGGAATACCAGCGCCACATCCCGGTGATTGTCATCGGCGGGCGAGCCGGCAGCTTTCTCGGCGAATACCAGGCGGGAGGGCTGATTATCGTGTTGGGCCTCAATGAGGACGAAAAGCCCATCGTAGGCGGATTTCCCTGCACCGGCATGTACGGCGGAAAAGTCTTTTTGCGGGGAGATGCCCGCCATGTTTCCTTCCCGCCGCAGGTCACCTTGCGCCCGGCGGAACAAGGCGACATGGACGAAATCAGCGGGCACTTAAACGATTATTGCCGCGTGTTCGGACTGGATAGTGCGCGGATTTTAGCATCTCCCTTTACGGTGATTACACCCAACAGTAAAAATCCGTATAAGCAGATGTATGTCACCAACTGAGGAGGAGGTTTTCCGTGAAATACACCAAGGAAGAGGTCATGCAATATGTGCAGGAGGAAGACGTAAAGTTTATACGCCTTGCCTTCTGCGATGTGTTTGGAACCCAAAAAAACATCGCCATTTTCCCCACGGAATTAAGGCGCGCTTTTGAATACGGCATCCCCTTTGATGCCTCCGCCATCGCCGGCTTTGGCGGAGAAGTGCGTTCCGACCTGTTCCTCCATCCCGACCCCACCACCTTAACTTCCCTGCCGTGGCGCAGCGAAAACGGGCGGGTGGTTCGCATGTTCTGCACCATCAAGCATCCCGACGGCACCGTGCTGGAAAGCGACTCCCGGGCCATTCTCCAACGGGCGGTGGCCGACGCCGCCGAAATGGGGCTTTCCTTTGCTTTTGGCGCCGAGATGGAGTTTTACCTGTTTAAAACCGACGAGAACGGGCTGCCCACCAAGGTGCCTTACGACAATGCGGGATATATGGATATTGCGCCGGACGACAAGTGCGAAAATATCCGCCGGGAAATCTGCCTGACCTTGTCCCAGATGGGCATACAGCCGGAAACCTCCCACCACGAGGAGGGGCCCGGGCAGAACGAAATTGACTTCCGCTATTCCGACCCCATCACCGCAGCGGACAACGCCATCACCTTCCGGACGGTGGTCAAAACCATCGCGGCACGAAACGGGCTGGTCGCCGACTTTTCCCCCAAGCCTTTGGCGGATAAGGCCGGCAGCGGCCTGCATATCAATATTTCGGTCAGACATCGCGGCGGAGAAGATATGCTGCCCTACGTCATCTCCGGCATCATGGAAAAAATTCGGGATATCACCGTGTTCCTCAATCCCTGCGAGGACTCTTATATCCGGCTGGGAAACAACAAGGCTCCTGGCTACATCAGCTGGTCCCGGGAAAACCGTTCCCAGCTCATCCGCATTCCCGCCGCCCCCCACGATTCTCGCCGGGTGGAACTGCGCTCCCCCGACCCGACCGCCAATCCTTACCTTGCCTTCGCCCTGCTGATTTACGCCGGCATGTACGGCATTCAAAACAAGCTGCCTCTGCCCGAAAGCGCGGATTTCAACCTGTTTAACGCACCGATGGAAATCACCTCCCGCTATGCCCGCCTCCCCGCCTCCCTGACTGAGGCGAAGGAGCTCGCCGGCAACAGCGAGTTTGTCAAAGCGCATCTGCCCGCCTCCATCATCGCCGCCTATTGCCGCCGTTAACGCCACCGCATTTTTCATTTGAGAGGAAGGAGGAGCTGCATGGTTTTTCGAGACCGCACCTACGCTGTGCTCATTGCTTCATCCGTCGAAAAATTCAACGACACCATTACTGCTCTTCTTCCTTCCACCGATTTCTACCCCATATCGACGGTGAGCAGCGCGGGAGAAGCACGGCGAATGCTGCAGGACCGGACCTACGACCTGGTCCTCATCAACACGCCGCTGCCCGATGAGTTCGGCAACCGGCTTGCCATGGATATCTGTTCCTCCAGCGGCGCCGGTGTTCTGCTGTTTGTCAAACACGAGCTGTACGACGACGTGTACGCCAAGGTGATGGAAGCGGGTGTCATGGTGATATCCAAGCCCACGTCTTCCCAAATGATTACCCAAACCCTGCGAATTGTGTGCGCCGCCCGGGAACGGCTAAGAAACATGGAGAAAAAGCAGGCCACCGTGGAAGACAAAATTCAGGAAATTCGGATGGTGAACCGGGCCAAATGGCTGCTCATCGAATGCCTGAACATGACCGAGGCCGACGCCCACAAGTACATCACCAAACAGGCCATGGATATGCGGATTTCCAAGCGGGAAGTGGCGGAAAATATTATCAAAGCCTATTCTTAATTTTGTATTGACAAGTACCTCGCCGGTAGGATAAGATAGGTTGAGTGAACAAAGGCGTTCATCTGGGATTGGTGTCTCCGGATGGGCGCTTTTTCTATTTTGGCGGGAGGTAAGGCAACATGACGAAATATATTTTTGTAACCGGCGGCGTGGTGTCGGGACTGGGCAAGGGGATTACGGCTGCATCCCTGGGAAGGCTGTTGAAAATGCGGGGGCTGAAGGTGGCGGCCCAGAAGCTGGACCCATACATCAATGTGGACCCGGGCACCATGAGCCCCTATCAGCACGGAGAGGTGTTTGTGACGGAGGACGGCGCCGAAACCGACCTGGATTTGGGCCATTACGAGCGCTTTATTGACGAGGATTTGAACAAATACTCCAACCTCACCACCGGTAAAGTTTATTGGAACGTGCTGAACAAAGAGCGCCGGGGGGAATACTTGGGCTCCACGGTGCAGGTCATTCCCCACATCACCAATGAAATTAAGGAATTCATTTACCGGGTGGGCAAACAGTCGGGGGCGGACATCGTCATCACCGAAATCGGCGGCACCATCGGCGACATCGAAAGCCAGCCCTTTATCGAGGCGGTGCGGCAAATCTCCCTGGAGGTTGGGAAGGAAAACAGCCTTTTCATTCACGTCACCCTTGTCCCCTACCTGAAAGGCTCCCACGAACACAAATCCAAACCCACCCAGCACTCGGTCAAGGAGCTGCAGGGCATGGGAATTGCCCCGGACATCATTGTGCTGCGCAGCGACGAGCCCATCGCCGACGAGAGCATCTTCCGAAAAATCGCGCTCTTTTGCAATGTCAAGCCGGACTGCGTCATCGAAAACCGCACCGTATCCTGCCTTTACGAGGCGCCGCTGATGCTGGAACAATCCAATTTTTCGGGGGTGGTTTGCAGAGAGCTGAACCTGGACGCGCCAAAACCGGATTTAACCGAATGGGAAGCCATGGTTCAACAGATTAAAAACGCCGACGTAACCGTTACCATCGGGCTGGTGGGCAAGTACACCCAGCTGCACGACGCCTATCTGTCGGTGGCGGAGGCCCTGCGCCACGCCGGATATGCCCATCACGCCAAGGTGGAAATTCAGTGGATTGACTCGGAAACGCTGACCCCGGAAAACGTAGGGGAAATTTTGTCCCGTCTGGACGGCATTCTGGTGCCGGGAGGGTTCGGCAACCGAGGCATCGAAGGAATGGTTCTGGCGGCTCAATATGCCAGAGAGCATCACGTACCCTACTTCGGCATCTGTTTGGGAATGCAGATTGCGGTCATCGAATTTGCCCGCCATGTGGCAGGAATTCCGGACGCCAACTCCGGAGAGTTCGACGAGCTCTGTCAAAACAAAGTCATCGACTTTATGCCGGGACAAAGCGACTCCATCGACAAGGGGGGCACCCTTCGTCTGGGCGCATACCGCTGCGACATTCAAAAGGGCACCACCATGGAAAAATGCTACGGCACCGACCACATCCTGGAACGCCACCGTCACCGCTACGAATTTAACAACCAGTACAGGGAAAAATTGTCCGCGGCGGGGCTTACCATCAGCGGGCTTTCTCCGGACAGAAAGCTGGTGGAAACCGTGGAGCTGACCGACCGGCCGTTTTTTGTGGGGGTTCAATTCCATCCGGAATTTAAATCCCGCCCCAACAAGCCCCATCCGCTGTTCAAAGGCTTTATTGGAGCTTCTTTAATGTTTCGGGAGGGCAAACATTCACCATTCTAACCGGCAAAGTTATAAGGGGAAGGAGTACACACCGTGAGAGACTACGCGCAAGAATTTGAAAACAGGGTACAATTCATCAAAGACCTGCTGCGGGAAAGCGGCGCGGCCGGCATTGTCTACGGCAACAGCGGCGGAAAGGATTCGGCGCTGGTGGGAATTCTCTGCAAGGCGGCCTGCGAGAATACTGTCGGCGTCATTATGCCCTGCAGTTCCAAGCGCAACTACGGCATCGATATGCAGGACGCCAACACCGTCGCCTACCAGTACCAAATTGAAACCCGCACCGTAGACCTTTCCCCGGTGAAGGAGGCGGCCATTGCGCAGCTTAGCTCCGTCATTTCGTTAAACCAGCAGGCACTTTCCAACCTGGCGCCGCGGCTGCGGATGCTGACCCTCTACGCCATCGCCGCCGCAGAAAACCGTCTGGTGGCGGGTACCGGCAACCGCAGCGAAGCCTATGTGGGTTACTTTACCAAGTGGGGCGACGGGGCCCACGATTTCAACCCCATCGCCGATTTGACGGTGACGGAAATTTACGAGTTTCTCCGCTTTTTAAAAGCTCCCGAATGTATCCTGAACAAAGCCCCTTCGGCTGCTTTGTATGACGGGCAAACCGACGAAGGGGAAATGGGACTTACCTATCGGGAACTGGACCATTACCTTTTGACAGGCGAAGGAGACAGCCAAACCATTGCCGCCATCGAGCGCCTTCACAGTTTAAGCCAACACAAGCGCAGCGGCAGCATTGTTTTTCAAAAAGTGTAACGTGCCGGAATTTCTAAAAAGCTTCCATAAATGCTTTTCCTTGTGTTTGTCCCCTGGATGGCGTATACTAAAGCTTAAGAGGTGATAAACATGGAATTTCAGGAAAAGCCCGGGCATATTTTCCTCGCCGATAATTCCGGAAAGCTGCTGGCGGAAGTTACCTTTCCCGCATCCGGCGACGGGTTTGCTGTCATCAATCACACCTTTGTAGACCCTTCGCTGCGCGGACAGGGCGTTGCAGACAAGCTGCTTTCCGCTGCGGTTAAACAAATCCGCTCCAACAACCTCAAAGCTCGTCCAACCTGCTCTTACGCCGTTCAATGGTTTCAACGCCATCCGGAACATGCCGATTTGCTTTAACGCCTCCTTCGGGAGGCTTTTTATTTTCTGCCGAATAAAACCCGCTTTTGGAATTATGCTAATGGCGAGGTGATGACTGTGGACCCCAAAAACAAAAAAATTCCCCGCGACGGGGACTTGGATCGGCCCATTCCCGAAGACATTTACCCGGTAATCGACACGGATTTAGGAAGAGACAATGTGGAAAACGACATCCCCGCCGCCGATTTGCAGGACTTGTAAGGCTCAGCCGTCGAAATTCGACGGCTATTTTATTTTCTTACCGGGAAAGGATAATGCAAACTGGTCAAAGCGCCCAACCATACGGTATGTGGGCGCTTTGTTCTATTGGAAAGACCAACAAAAGGGAAAAGAGAGAAAAGAAAAATATTAACAAGGAATTATGATTATATGCTAAATTCAAACAAGATTTTTTGTTGCAGTTTCTTCAAGATTATTGCAAACCAGATAAAAAAGTTAAAATGTAGCGGCGGCAAATTAGACCAGTTATAATGTAGATAAATTAACAGTATCTTACCATTGAAAAATGAAAGGAGTTCATACCGTTATGTTCCAGAAGAATATATCCATAATTATTGCCCTGTGCCTGCTTGTCAGCTTCATCCTCACCGCTTGCAATCAACAGAATTCTGCTCCTGCTTCTCAATCCGCATCCCAGGCTCCTTCTGTGTCCGAAGCCCAGCCTGAGAGTCAGGCTGCCGAGGAATCCACCGACAGCAACAGTTCCGCAGTCTTTAACAAAGTATGCGAAGGTCCCTTTCTCGTAACCTCCGTTGGACAGAGCGCCGACGCTGCCATGGTGGAAGCCATGCTGAAAAAACTGGGGGCAGACTTTACCTTCAACGCCGCAGCCACCGCCGACGATGTTGCCGCCGCCGGCACCGTCATCGTTGCCGCCGGAGCCAGCAGTAAGGGACTGGGCGCAGCCGGCATCTCCGTCGAGCAAGAACTGGCACGCGCTGACGAAATGCTCAATGCCGCCAAGGAAAACGGGGCTGTCATCATTGCCATGCACATCGGCGGTTCTGCCCGCCGCGGTGAGCTTTCCGACCAGTTTAGCGACAAAGTGTTTGCGTACGCCGACTACATCATTATGGTGGAGGATGGAGACCAGGACGGGAAATACTCCACCTTTGCCCAGGAGAACAACATTCCACTGACCTTTGTAAAATCGGCTGCCGAAGCCACTAATCCTCTGAAGGATGCTCTTGGTTTATAATTGACTTAGCACCTTTACTAAACAAGACAAGCAAACTTGTTTTTCTGAAAGAGGAAATGGAGGAACGGCCTTTGCAGATCGAGTTGATTGTGCTGCTGGTGATGATAGGGTCTTTTTTGATCGCAAATATGCTGCTTAAACTTCCAGTCAGCCTTTCCATGATGTTGGGGGCGGTGTTGGGCACATTGGTGGGCGGCGAAGGGATTCCCCTTCGCCACCTCTTTGAAGGCGCTTTTGTCTACCTGGACACCATGATGATTATTGCCACCGCCATGATCTTTATGAACGTCATTGAAAAGTCCGGCACCATCGAGGCGTTGGGAGCAGCGATTGTCAGGCGATTCTATAAAGTACCAGCAGTGATGTTGATTCTGTTGATGTTGATTATTATGTTTCCCGGCATGATTACCGGCTCTTCCACCGCCGCTGTGCTCAGCGCAGGCGCCATTGTTGCGCCCATCCTGATGCTGATGGGGATTCCCGCCTCCAAAACCGGCGCCATGCTGGCCATCGGCGCCATTTTGGGAATGGCGGCGCCGCCCGTCAACATCCCCGCCATGCTGATTACCGGCGGCGTAGACATGCCCTATATCGGATTTGCCCTTCCCCTGCTGGCACTGACATTGCCTTGTGCCGTATTTACCGCTTTGTTGTTAGGTCTTCCCTATTGCAAAAACTTAGATTACGAAAAAGTTAAGACCGGCCTGAATCTCGAGGTTGGTTCCCGCCACGGTTTTAAACTGTACTTGCCCATTGTCACCCTCTTTTTACTGATGATACTCACTCGAGCATTTGCCGCCTACATACCCAACCTCGGAATGCCGCTGATATTCCTCATTTCCAGTGTCGTCGGTTTCTTCACTGGCGAAAAGCTGGATGTTGTCAAGACCGTGGAAACAAGCATCTCCACGTCGGTTCCGGTCCTTGCCAAGTTGGTAGGAGTTGGAATGTTCATTCAGATTATGACCCTTACCGGTGCCCGAGGTTTCATCGTCATCAACTGCCTGGGCCTTGGGATCGTTATGCTTTGGATTTTCAGCATCACCATTTTGCCCGCTTTCGGCGCGGTATCCTCCTTTGGAGGAGCTTCGGTGTTGGGTGTTCCCTTCATGCTCTCCATGCTGTCCGGCAATCACACCATCACCGCTGCTGCCCTGGCTTTCCTGGCCTGCATGGGAGACTTGATGCCCCCCACCGCCTTGGCCGGCAACTACGCTGCCAAAATTGTGGAACAGCGGTATGCCAAAGTGCTCCCCCGCTGCCTGATTCCCCTGGCTTTCTGTCTGCTCCTTGGGCTGCTCTTTTTGATTTTCTCCAAGAACCTGGGGTTCCTGGTCCTGTAGGAGGTCATCGATCATGATGATGTATATTTACCTCGGTATCCTGCTGCTGATTCTGGTATTCGTTATACGATACCTGTTCACTGAAAATAAACTTCTATCCCAAATTGATGCGGCACTTGTGTTGATTCCCATGCTGCTGCGGCTCTTTTTGATTAAGTAAGGGGTGATAGAATGAAATTTCAACCCGATCAGCTCAAAGGCAATCGGATTACGGCCATTGCCGTATGCACCGTTGCACTTCTCTGTCTGGTTGTGTTGGCTCGGGAATTTCTGAGTATGCGCAAGGCGGAGCCCATCTATCCGGGTCCCGGTGTTACCCGCACCGCCATGCTCAGCGACTATTTTGAGGGAATCAAAGGCACTGCGGGGGACACGGAAATCTATATTCTGGAAGGAAAAAAGCCGGGAGCCTCGATTCTAGTGTTGGGCGGCACCCACGCCAACGAACCTTCCGGACTGCTGAGTGCGGTGCTTTTGATTGAAAACGCCGTGGTGGAGGAAGGCACGCTGTACGTCATTCCGCACACCAACAACAGCGGCTTTACCTGCACCGACCCTCAGGAAGCGGCGCCAATGCGGTTTACCATCGACACTCCCACAGGTCCCCGCACGTTCCGATACGGCTCCCGGAGCACCAACCCGGTGCATCAATGGCCCGACCCCGAACTTTATCTCCATGTTTCTTCCGGACAGAGCCTTTCCGGCGCGGAAACCCGCAACATCAACCGCACTTACCCGGGACGGCCCAATGGAAACTTCACCGAAAAAGTCAGTTATGCTGTGACCACCCTCATCCGTCAGGAAGGAATTGACGTCACCATCGACCTTCACGAGGCTGCGCCGGAATACCCCACCATCAACGCCCTGGTCGCGCACGAAAACGCTATGCCTCTCGCCTCTATGGCCATGTTCAACCTTGCCATGGAAGGAATGGAAATCAGCCTGGAGCCCTCTCCCCAAAACCTTCACGGTTTGACCCACCGGGAATTGGGCGACCACACCAACACCTGGGCCACGTTGATGGAAACCGCCAACCCCGCACAGGGACGGCTGAGAGGCAAAACCGACGAGCGGCTGGTGGTAACCGGACAGGATAAGTTCTACCAGATGGCCGCCAAATACGGGAATCTGTATGTTCCCTTTGATGAGAGGGGACATCCGATCAGCGGACGTGTTTCCCGCCATGTCACTGGTATTATGCAACTGGCTCAGGCCTATAACGATCTTGATTTGGGAAAGCGCATTGTCATTACCAATGTTCCCACCTATGAAGAAATGAATCAGGACATCGGCCGATATTTGGCCACCCCTCACTAATCCACAGATACACCCGGTCCGTCCTGCGGGCCGGGTGTATTGGCAAAAAGGTGGTTATTGAAATGATGAACCGGAAAACGGCAGTGCTGATGTGCATCCTGCTTTTGTGGTTCAGTGGCTGTACTCCAGCCCAAAACGTAATCCCTTCCCCGGAAGAAAGCAGGGTATCTTCCATGGAACTATCGTCTTCCCCTTCCGCAAAACCGGAACAGGAAGTTGACAGTCATTCTTCTGAGCCACAGCAGTCCCCTACTCCCAGCGGCGCAGCATCCAGCGAGTCCCCCACCTCTGAACCGGAACAGGGGACAGACCGTGAATCTGCGTCGCCGGAGCCATCTTCTCCCCCAGGCCCGGCGGAACCCAGAGAGTGGTCCACCTATCGGTTGTTGGAGGGCACCGAGTTGGAACTGGAAGTGGCTGTATTGACAACGGAAATCCCAGGCCCTACACTGTTTGTAGTGGCGGGAATCCACGGTGACGAAATAGCCGGTTGGATGGCTGCCCAGCGTCTGCTGGAGGAAAGTAAGCCCACCCGAGGCACTTTATATGTTCTCTCCCCCGCCAACCGGCCGGGGGCCTCGGCGCAGGAGCGGTACTGCTACGACGATGAAGACCTCAACCGCCTGTTTCCGGGAAACGCCAACGGCACCCGCAGCCAGAGGGTGGCGGACGCCATCTACCGGGATGTGCGGGATAAAAATCCCGATCTGGTGCTGGACCTTCACGAGGCTATCGTTCAGCGCCCCAATCGGGACTTTTTGGGCAATTCCTTTATCTACACCTCTTTGGAGGGAATGGAAGACTTGTTTTTTGAGCTGTTGCTGGCCACCGAATCGGGCGAAATTTGCAGCCAGCCCTTCCACTATTTTGCGCCGGGTGTGGCGGGTAGCATCAACAACGCCGTTTCCACCGGGCTGAAGATACCGATTATCACTGTGGAAACCTTCCGAAAAGACGATTTGGAAGTGCGGATTCAAAATCACTTGGATGTTGTTCATTTTATCATGGGATACTTGAAGATGGAGTGAGAGTCTTGGCTTGGATGCTGGGGATTCTTAGCGCCCTGTATCTGGCTCTTCTGGTGAAGGAAGCCCGAAAAGCCAAACAAAATCGAGCGGCTCTGTGCCATGTCATTCACGTAAACGGCACGCGGGGCAAATCCTCGGTCACCCGCCTCATTGACAGCGGGCTGCGGGGTGGCGGACTGCGGTGTTTTTGCAAAACCACCGGTACTTTGCCGCGGATTATTGACTGCAGCGGCACGGAGCGGGACCTTCCCCGCAGGGGGCGCCCCAACATTCGGGAACAACTTAAGGTACTGGAGATGGCGGCAAAGGACAAGGCCCAGGTATTGGTGGTGGAGTGTATGGCCGTCAACCCTCAACTCCAATGGATTTCGCAACACCGGATACTTCAGGCGGACTGCGGGGTCATCACCAACGTGCGCTCCGACCACCTGGACGTTATGGGGAAAACGCTGGAGGAAATTGCCCTTTCGATGTCTTCCACCATTCCGAAAAAAGGGCTCTTTTTTACCGCCGACCAGAGGTTTTTCCCTTTCTTCACCCGGCAGTGCAAACAGTTGGACACCGTACCTGCCCTCGTCCTGCCCACAGGCCAAGAGCCGGAACTGGATTTTGGGGAAAACATCGCCCTTGCCCTGGCGGTTTGTAAGTCTTTGGGCGTGGACGAATCGTCGGCCCTTGCCGGCATGCGTCAGCACTACAAACGGGACCCCTATGCCCTTTCCTTTTATGAGCTGGATTCCGGAGCAGTTGCCATCGGGGGATTTTCCATCAACGACCCGGATTCCACTGCATCGGTATACGAAAAGCTAACCAAACGGGATGAATTTGCCGGACACCGGTTGACGCTTCTCATCAACAACCGGCCGGACCGTAGCTTTCGCACCCGGCAGCACGCCCAACTGGCAGCGAAGTTGCAACCAGACCGGGTGTGGGTAGTCGGCGCCGGACGCCGCACCATGGGGCGAAGGATTGCCCGCGCGCTTCCCTCGGCGCAAATCGAAGCTTTCGGCTCGGCTCGGTCCATCCCCCTGGATCGACTGGGAAAAGAAGATTGCCTGTACTGTATCGGCAATCTTGCCAGGGAAGGACTTGCGGTGATGCAACGTTTGGAAAAGGAGGGCAAGCGGCTTGTATTATGAAATTATCGTATTGGGCGTGATGGTGAGCATCCTGTTCAGCGAGCTGACCGGTCTTTCCCCCGCCGGACTCATCGTGCCCGGCTACATAACCCTTTGTTTAAACACCCCCGGGCGGATTGGCTATACTCTGGCCGTGGCGCTGGTCGCATGTTTGCTGGGACGGTTGTTGGACCAGGTGGTTGTGCTCTACGGACGGCGCCGCTTTGCGGTGATGATTTTGCTCGCTTTTGGCATTGACGCGGCGATGATGGCGACGCGGCTCTTCTTTACCCCTCCCAGCCTGATCGGTGTTTTGGTGCCCGGCATCATTGCGCTGGAATTTGACAAGCAAGGGGTTGCCCGCTCTCTGTTGGCTTTGAGCTGCACGGTGGGTATCCTTTGCCTGCTGCTTTTTGCCTCCGGCTATTCGGTGTGGAAACTATGAGAGTGATATCTTATCATCCTTTGCACCTTCGGTGGAGTACAAGGGATTGGCTGCTGCTGTTCACCGCCCTGCTCCTGGCCGCGTTCATCTACGGGATTGGACGGCAAGCGGTGGTTGTGCCGGATTCTTTGTACGACGCAAAATTATCCGCCGCCCGCTCCATGGAACAGTGCATGGAAGCTGTACGAATGCAAAAGGAAGCGCTGGGGCTGGAAATAGACCCCATGGACTATCACAAAACCGGCATGTTGGGGCAGGACTACAGCCCCATCACCACCACTCTCGGCGCTCCCGAAGCTAAACGGACCAGTTCCCATCCAGACATGGCCGCCTTGGTTCTGGACCTTCTGGTACGGGCGGGAGTAGGCCCGGGGGACCGCGTGGGAGCCGTCTTTTCCGGCTCCTTCCCTTCACTGAATCTGGCGGTGCTTGCCGCCTGCCAGGAGCTGAAAGCCGACTGTTACTTTATCGCCTCCATCGGCTCCTCCACCTACGGTGCCAACCAGCCGGAATTTACGTTTCCCGACATGGTGGCGTACCTCATGGAGAATGGGCTGGTTAACGGGCATTGTTTGGCCGTTACCCCCGGTGGCGACCAGGACGTGGGGCTGGAAATGGACCCGCAAGTGTTGGACGGCATTCTTCGGCGAATGGAAGAATACGGTTTTCCCGTCATGCTGCAGCCGGATTACAGCGCCAACTTAAAGATGCGGATGGAGCTGTTGGAAGAAGGGGGCCCTTTGGACTGTTTTGTGAACGTTGGCGGCAACCTGACCTCCATGGGGCGGGGAGACAGCGCCTATTATCTGGGCCAGGGGCTGCTGGCGAGCAAACCCGCTGTCATCTGCCAAAACAGCGGCTTGATTGAACGATATTGTGCTAAAGGCGTACCGGTCATCAACCTGCTGAATCTGAAGAAACTCACGGCCGAATACGGCTTGCCCTACGACCCCTCCACACCACCGATTCCCGGAACCACAGCCATCTACTATCAACTACAATACAACTATTTGCTTTGCTATATTGCTCTTATTTTGGCGGTGGGATTATTGCTGGTATACCGTCTGTGGGGCAAGAGAGAAAAACAGAAGTTATTGCAGCAATGGTTCCACCCGTCATGCGGTGGGTAACCGCATATCCACCTCCAGCATCGAATATCTGCTCAAGTCAAAGCCCCCTGCTGCGATAGCAGGGGGCTTTTGACAATTACATTTTCCGAATAAATGGAGGGAAATAGCGGGCTATTCCGTTTCTTCTTCCTCTTCCTTACCTTCACCCGGCAAAGCGGCATCATCGTCCGTTGGAGTTTCCGCAGAACCGGGTGCAGTAGTTTCCGGTGCGGCGCCGGCTTCATCCGCTGCGTCCGAATCGCTGTAGGAAGAAGTGATGGGTACGGCGCCATTCAGGGTGGTCAGGAAGCTTCTCGCTTGTATGGAAATAGGTACGTTGGTCCAGCTTTCCCCATCCAAGGTGCTGTGGCCCACCATGGAAATCTTCAAATTGAAGCTAATTTTTTTGGTGGTGGGAAGCTGGGGACTGGTTTTCATCACGATAAAGTAGGTGTCGCTGATCTTTTCACCGTTGTAGTAGGGCAGTTTGGCGAAGGAAAGACCTGTGATAACGCCGTTGGTATCGTCGTGAGTAACCACCATTTTGCTGGCCAAGTCCTCCACATCCGCTGGGCCGCTTCCCGACTTGAACATCAGGCGCAAATAGATATTTTCACCCGGCGTGTAGGCCAACTGAGACCAGTGAGGACCTACGTATCCTTTCTTCGCATCGTAGAAGGCCAGTTTGACGTTGGGCAGGGTATTGTCGCGAATCTTGTGGGTATACTGTCCGCCGATGGTGGATACGTTCATCAGAGGTCCTTTGGCGGCTTCCTTCAGCGCCTTTTGCAACGCGTTGGGAGTGGTGTATACAGTCTTGGAAATTTCGACGGTGCGGTCGGGAATTCCGCCGATTAAGTCGTATCCCGAGCAGGTGATCGCCAGCCGCAGCGGGAACGAGGTGTACATGGGAATATTCTCCCGCAGGGTGACGGCAAGGAACATCCGGTTCCTCAATTCCCGGGTGTCGTCGTAGGAGGTGTAGACAAACTCCACATTCTCGACAAATTCCTTGCCGGAAAGCAGCTCTACCCTGGTTCGCTTCATATCCTCCGGAGCGGTGGCGCTATATCCTGTACTGAAAGCCAGACGGAAGTACAACGTCTCACCGGGGGTTACCTCATTGAGGGGAGTTTCATACATCACATTGCCGCTGACTTCGTCGAAACGTCCCGCCTTGGGAGCGGTGATGACATTGCCCTCCAACGAACTGAAGGCTTGGCCCGCCAGAGCGGACATGCGGTAATACTTGCCCTTGGAAGCTTCCAGCAGGGCTTTTTCCAACCCATCCGCACGGGTCAGCAGCGCCAGTGGGATTTGAACGGTGCGGTTTTCCTGCCCACCCAGCCGATTGTAGCCGGTGCAGGATACCAAGACCGTGACGGGCACCGTCATATTGAGCGGAGTGTCCTTCTTCAGGGTCAGGGCAATAAACACCCGTTCATCCAGCTCCTGCTCTTCCAATTCATCCTTCTCTTTCATGGTGTCGTAAGGCATCAGAGCGAACCGGAGAGACTCCACATATTCCGAGCCGTTGGCAAGGTCCAAGCGGAACCCCGCGTTGAATTTCTCCAAATCGTAAGAGCTGAAGCCGGAACGCTGGGACAATCTGAAGTACAAAGTCTCACCGGGAGTCACCGACTCGATAGGTGTCTCGAGAACGACCATTTTCCTGTTCTTGTCATAGCGTCCCGCTTTGGGGGGATTGGACAGCACATCATTGGTAAGGGATGACAGGCCCTGGTACCCAATGGAGGTCACGTGGATATACTGCCCTTTGGCTCCTTCGATGAGGGCCCGCTCCAGAGAATTGGGGTCGGCGGTCAGCTCCAGAGAAATCACCACCGAACGGTCGGCCTGATTGCCGATTTGATGGGATTGAGAGCTGGTCAACTTGATTTTCGTCGAAAGCTTGGCGCCTTCCGGAATGTTTTCCTTTGTTTCCATATAGATAAAGATGCGGTGCTGTAAGGTGGCGCCGTCGTTATAGGGTAACTGGTCAAATCCAATCCGCTTTATGTACTCTTTCCCCGACAGCAGCTCCAGCGAATAATTGACCATCTCCTCCAGATTTCGGGCGGAATGGCCGTCTTCGAAGGATAGCCGCAGCCGCAGGGTCTCACCGGGAGTAAAGGTGCTGGACGCATTCTCCCGCAGAACAAATCCGCTCTCTGCGTGGAATGGGGCAAAGAGAAGCTCATCTTTGACCGTATCGCCCTTCATATTGCGCACATCGGCATAGCCCACCCGTATGACATTGACGATGCGGTTGGGGTCCACTGCTGGATTGATGGGAATCAGGTATTCCATGGGATCCAGGGAGCAATCGCTGATGACATAGCGCTCCAATTTCCGAACCTGGAAGACAAAGGCTTGCAGCTCACGGTCGTAGGCATTTTTTATCTCCACCAGACCGTCGTCTCCCTTGTCGACATAGATAAAGGGGCCACCGGGAAAGTCTTCCTGCGGCGTATAGGGGATGGTCATGGTTACAGCCCTTCTAAAGGTGCTGCGCGCCCCTGCATCCTGGAAAAGCACCAGCTTCGCGTGAGGATATTTGGCCAAAAGAGTGGAGCTGCTGTCGGTATAGTAAATAATCATCTCCTTTTGGCCGCTCATATCGCCAAATATGGTGATATCTTCATCCAATACAAGGGTTACATCCTTGGCCTCATCGGCAAAGGTGACATGCCGGGTATCGCCAATTTCGTAGGAATTATAGCTTTCCACCAGCTCCGAGCGGGCGTATTCCCCTGTCATCTCAACGTAAATTTTGGTCCAGGTGTTTTCTTTGCCTCCGATGCGGTGACCGTTTCTGGAAGCAAGGGTCACCGTCAGCTGGAATTGCTCCGGCTCCACGTTGCCGATGTTGGCGGTTCGAACCACCAGAAAGACAGCCCATGGACCGCTGGAGGTTCTTCTGGCCCGCACAAACTCAACGCCGGTGACCAGCTTGCGATTTCCCTTTACCTGGTAGTTCTGGATGACGTAATTTTTCTCGATGGCGTCGATGTCGGTGGGGGTATAGTATTCGCCGCCTTCAAAGTCCATTGCAAAATACAGGGAATACCCAGGTTCGAAAGGCACTTCATCCACCGACCGATTGACCCCCGCCGACTGCGTTGAGCTGGTATAGACACCGTAAGTGGTGGGATACACCGTCTCTTTGGGAATCACAGGAGACAATCCCACGGCACGCAGACTCATCACCCTGTCCTTTTTGGCATCAGTGGGAGGCGTGGCAGTAATGGAGAAGGTAGCAAGTACAGTCACGGTTCGGTTTGCCGATATCGTTCCCAACTGGCCCCCGGTTTTGGAAGTAATCTGGAATCTCAGATTGACCGCCGCAGGAACTTCGACATCCGGTTTGACTTTAAAGACGAGGAAACTGCGCTGAGCGATGGTGGTGTTATTGGGGTCCGAATATACTTTGTAAAGCCTTCGGTCAAAGCGGTCGAATTCAAGATATTCGTTCTCCTGGATGATCCCTACATCAAAGCTAGAGGCCAGAGTTTCCGGTTCTACCCCGGTAGTGGAACCGTCTATCATCGCGCGGACATACAGTTCGTCGCCGGGATGCACATCGGTAAGAATTCCGTCCTTCTCATTGAGGACATGCCCCAATCCTGCGTCGTATTTGGCAAGCCGCACATTTTCGACCTGGGAAGCGTTGTCAATGGTGCGGTAACCCAGGGAAGTAATAATTATCGTTTTGCGGTTGGTAATTACCGTTACAGAGGTTTGGCCGGCAGTTCCCAAAGCGGCTCCCGTTCCCGGTTTGCAGACGATATCAAAATCCAGGTTGAAATCCTCCGGTATGCGGGCATCCTGCAGAACTTCAAACTCCATTAAATTTCGATTTTCCGCTGTTCCCGCCGGCTTGTACAGGCTGTAAACGAAGCGGTTGAATTTAACAAAGGGCGTGCTGCTGGGATGGACGTTGACCTGGAAGCGGTCGTCCAACATATTGGGGTTAGACAAAAATGGAGTGCTGGCGTATTCGTCCACCACCAAGCGAACATAGATCTTTTCCCCGGCTTTTAGGTTAAAAGCAGACCCCACCGCCGCTTCCGTTTGAATATAGCCATTGACCGGGTCATACCGAGCTACCCGCACATTTTCCACCCGCTCCGACGTGCCGATGGTGACATTGCCCAAAGAGCGAATGGTAAGGGTTTCTTTTGGGGTTGTTCGCTCGAGGACGTTTATCATTTTTTGGCTGGAGGAGGGATTGCCAAACTGCACCGTGACATCCCCGCTGTGGTTGCCCAGCTTGCCTCCCTTATCCGCCAGCGCAGTAATGTTTAAGGTAAACTGATGCGTTCCAGCTTCGGCATCATCCTTAACCTTTAACCGGATAAAGTTGTGTTTGGCGCTGGTGGCGGCAAAATCCATCCACGCGAAGCCTACAAACTCCAACCCGCTGAACCCTTCTGCACTGGTGATTTCTACCAGAAAACGCTCGGCCAACTCCTCGGAATAATCAGCGGTATTATCGCCGGCCAAGGTAAGGCGAACATAGACGTACTCACCCTGCTCGATATCCAAGGTTGTGAGGGCGTCTTCCTGGACAACCATGCTTCCCCCTTGCCGCTTGGCGACTGCCATGCGGAAATTGTTCTTCATGGTGTCGTTGTTGATGCTTTGATAGCCCACGTGGGTGATTTGAAGCAACATCGGCTTGATTTGCAGGGATACCGGGCCGAGGGCAAGCTCCACATTTCCGGGGTGGTCACCCAATAGACCTTGATTGGCAGAATTGCAGGACAAGGTAAAGGAAAATTCAACCGTGCTGTCAGGGGTTGCGCTGCCGAGCACCTCAAATACCATGAAGTTTTGCTTGTTTCCAGCAGTCTCATAATCCAGACAGGCAAACCCTTTAAACGCAACATCGGAATGACTGAGCGCAGAAACGGAATAGCGAGTGGAAAGCTTGGTCAGGTCCGCTTCCGGGCCGCCGTCGAGCTCCAGCCGCAGATAGATCGAATCACCGGCGGAAACTGCTGCCGGCGCGTCGGATTCGGTGCCCACCACCAAGTTGTCCTGGTTCCAAACCGCTACTTTGAGCTGGTCGAGAAAAGTGTTCTCGCCAATGGTTTGGCCGCCCACCGACAGGACCTTGATAGGTGCCGGGCCCGACAGTACCGCTTGAATGGGCAAATAGACGGCCCTGGTCTTCCAAAAAAGCTCGTCGCTCTGGCTATACCCAAACCGCTGATCGAAAACCGATTCCAGGACGATGGTGGCGGTTTGTGTGCCGCTTACGCCTTCTTTGGTGTTCACTTTGATGAAGGCGCGGGCAGTTTCTCCGTCCCGGGAGCCCCGTTCAAATTCAACGGATTCAATCCAGTTGTCGCCGCCCGATACGGAAACGGTGTAGTTTTCGTTCATATCCGCTATGGTGCTGCTGTTGTTCGGGCCATATCCCGTTCCGAAACCGAGATGATAATACAAGCTCAATCCCGCTTCCACTGAGGACACTGCGGTGCCAGCCAACGGGTAATAGCCACTCGTTCCCGTATTGGTTCGCTCCCCTGTCGCCACATAAAAATCGGTGAGGGTTGTTTTTAGAGTTAACGCTTTCTCCGTGTCTGGCGTTAATTCTGTTGAGCCATCAAGATTTTCCATGTTAAAGTTGGCGGCAGTCACCTGTTTGCTATGTATGCTTGTGATGCGCACATGCTTGCTTGGCCCCGTCACATCTGCCGCCAGCATGACAGGCTGCTTCGCGGGGGGAGCAGCAATTTTGCAGCCGCATGCGCAACCTTCCTCGCATTGGCAAGCGCCCCCGGAGCAGGGACATGGGTTGTCCTGTTCAGGCGAGGGGTTCTTGGGGAGATCGTTCCCGGTGGAGCCGGTGTCCCCTTGCGAGGGATTTTGCTCCGTGGGGGAAGCTCCCTCTTGAGATGGGTCGCTTTCCGGGGAGGAGACATCCCCCTGCGAAGGAACTTGCTCACTGGATGGGGTATCGCCCTGAGAGGGATTTTGCTCCGAAGAATCACCCTCCTCCGGTGAAATTGTTTCCGGAGAGGTGGTGTTGTCCCCCACGAGGCTACTGTTCTCCACCATGCCGCTTTCGTATGTACTGGAATTTTGAGGGTCTGTCCACATGGCTTCTGCAAGTATGGAGGGCCACACACTCAGTAGCATGCAGACGGTTAATAGCAGTGATGTGACTTTTTTCAATGCCTATCCCTCCCGATGGACTCAGTCTTCTATGTGATACCTCGCTACTATTATACCTGCCGATTTGCCACAGTCCTCGTTATTATCATATTTATCTTATTTATATTTATATAGATAATAATATTTAGGGATAATTTACAAGATTTCCAATCTACATTATAGGGAAAAAAGAAGGCAGCGGCAATCAATGCCGCTGCTCCTTCTATTAAGCAATTTTTCCCAACGCCTTGTTCAGAGAGATTTTATTCAGAGCTGCGGGAGAATTCAGGCCGAGCCGCTTGGCCACAGCTTCGTATTTACTTGTGTCGCCGGAAGTGTAAATCATCAGTTTGCCTTGTTCCTGAGAGTTGAGCAGATCGTGCTGCTGCAGATATTGTATCAGGGTTTCAGCCTGTGCCAGAGCCGGGTTTAAGTACGCCACATGGGGGAAGCAGCTTTCAAAGCTGTCCTTTACAATGGGATAGTGGGTGCAACCCAAAATGACATGTTCTAAGAGCTGCACGGAAAGAAGCGCCCCTAACTCTTTGCGGATTTCTTCTCTTACGCTGTCCTGGTCATACTGCCCTTGGTCCACCAATGCTGCCAGATTGGGACTTGCCTTTTCATATACCTCGATGTTGGGGTTGTATTTCCGGATGGTGCGATGATAGATTCTGGTGGAAACGGTAAATGCGGTGGCAAACACACCTACCTTTTCGATGCCGGAACGGGCTACCATCTGAGCAATGGGCGACACAATATCAATAATCTCCAGATCTTGGTCCTCCGAAAGCTCATCCACCAGAGCAGATATGGTATTACAGGCAATCGCCACGGCTTTGACCTGTTTTTCCTTTAAAAACTCGATCATCTGGCGGGAAAGATCCAAAATTTCATCCCGACTGCGGTTTCCGTAGGGGCAATTGGCGCTGTCCCCAAAGTAAACAATATCCTCCCCGGGGCAGAGCCTGTTCAACTCGCGCACCAGAGTCAGCCCTCCCACGCCGGAATCCATTACACCGATGGAATACTTCTTATTCACTGCATGACACCTTCCTTATGAGTGTCCGCGCGGCGTTTTGTCAAAGGGCAGCATGCTGGCCGAAAACATACTTGCTCCAAACAATGAAGGGTACGTTTCTGCCTCTATTATAGTCAGACCCCATCGGATAATCTAATACAAATATCCGCATAAGCTCTATAGATGAAAGCCTATAATACCTCCTTCCATACCAAATACAACCGAATTTGACGGGAAAGCAAGAAATAAACATCCCCCGGCATAGCCGGGGGTATTTCATATGCGGGCAAAGCCCTTTATTCCTCGCATACACGTCAA
>ENA-OWPA01000701-OWPA01000701.1-bioreactor-metagenome-genome-assembly--contig:-NODE-701-length-36572-cov-7.501000_pt1 | contig 36572 bp, 37 predicted proteins | sample MGYA00238139_ERZ651803 | MGnify/ENA primary metagenome ERZ651803 (study PRJEB26909, sample SAMN07631231) | bioreactor metagenome | isolation source: Switchgrass digestor | place: USA: Dartmouth... | reverse complement strand
TTCCAGTTCCGGGTCAAGGGTTAAAACAAACAGTTTATGATCAACTAAATAGGGAGCAATAATCTGCCTCCCTATCGATTGGCGTACATACTCGGTCAATAGCTCAGGGACTTTTGTTGCCCGAGCTGCATCTGACAGGGCTTCCAGGATAGTCACCAGATCCCTAATAGCTACCTCCTCCCTCAGCAGATTACTAAGCACTTTCTGAATCTCACCTAAATTAAGCAGTTCAGGATATAATTCATTAACAACAGCAGAGTTGGTTTTCTTAACGTGATCCAATAAGTTTTGCACATCCTGTCTGCTAAGTATTTCATGGGCATATTTTTTGATTATTTCAGTAAGATGGGTAGCCAGCACAGATATGGTATCCACTACAGTATAGCCTGTCAGTTCTGCTTCCTCTTTACGGCTGACAGGAATCCAAAGAGCTGGAAGACCAAAAGTGGGATCAGTAGTTTTTATCCCCTCCAATTTTTCCTGAACGTCAGGACCTAGTACTAAACAGTGATTAAGAACCAAATTACCCTTTCCTACCTCTACACCTTTCACCTTAATTACATAATCATTTGGTGATAACTGCATATTATCACGCAGACGGATAGGCGGTACTATAAAACCAAACTCCAAAGCAATCTGCCGCCTGATCAAAACTATCCGATCAAGCAGGTCACCTTCTTGTTTTTCATCAACTAAAGGAAGCAGATTATAACCCAATTCTACCTCCAAGGGATCCACTTGAACCAGTGAAAACACATGCTCCGGTTTTTTTGCTTCTTCAAGCTCCCTGGTACGAACCCTTTCTTCTTCTTCAATTCTTGCATTTACCAGAGATCGGTTCAGCAAATAGGACATACCAAAGAGAGCACCGGATATGATTAAAATAGGCACAAATGGGAGTCCACAAATGCCTAGAAATAACAGGAGACCTCCTGCAATAGCCATTGCGCGCGGATAGCTAAACAACTGTTTGGTCAGGTCGATGCCAAAAGTTGAGTCAGCCGCAGCCCTAGTAACAATAATACCTGCACTGGTAGATATCAGCAGAGCGGGAATTTGGGTAACAAGACCATCTCCTACAGTGAGCACTGTATAGGTTTGCAGAGCCTGCTGAAAATCCATTCCTTTTTGCACCAACCCGATCAAAAACCCTCCTAATATATTGATCACAACAATCACAATTGCTGCAATGGCATCCCCACGCACAAATTTACTAGCACCATCCATAGCGCCATAAAAATCCGCCTCCTGTTGGATCTTTGCTCTTCTCTCCTTTGCTTCCTGTTCTGTAATTAGGCCAGCACTGAGATCTGCATCAATACTCATCTGCTTACCTGGCATTGCATCTAGGGTAAAGCGTGCAGCTACTTCAGAAACACGCTCAGCTCCTTTAGTAATCACGATAAACTGAATAACAACAAGGATAAGAAAGATTATAAAACCCACTACCGGATTGTCCCCGATCACGAAACCGCCAAACTTTTGAATAACCTCACCAGCATAAGCATGCAACAGAATCAAACGAGTTGTGGATATATTTAAACAGAGACGAAATAGGGTCATCACCAGAAGCAGTGCTGGAAAAACCGAAAAATCCAGTACTTCCTGAGTAAACAAAGCCACCAGCAGGATCAGCAGGGATAGTGTTATATTAATAATCAGCAGAAAACTCAACAGCGACGCAGGAAGCGGGATGATCATCATCATCACTGTAAAAACGATAAACACAGCTACGAAGAAATCACCGTACCGGGCGAAGCGGCTGCTTTCAGGTGTTACAGATATCATTAACTCACCCCCATCCTGCGCATATAATCAGGTCTCAATCTATAGACAAAGGCCAGCACACTTGCCACAGCTTCATATAGTTCTGCAGGGATGGTCTGATTGACCTCCACTGTTTTGTAAAGAACCTGAGCCAAAGGGGGGTCTTCAAAAATCACAATTCCCTCACTCCGGGCAATCTCTATGATACGCAGGGCTAAAGCATCCACTCCTTTGGCCAGCACAACAGGTGCTGGGGATTCCTCTGGGGAATAGCGCAGAGCAACAGCATAATGAGTTGGGTTGGTGATCACAACATCAGCCCGGGGAACCTGCTGCATCATTCTGCTGTAAGAAATCTGCCTCTGCCGCTGACGGATTCTGTTTTTAATCAGAGGATCACCCTCATACTGCTTGTATTCATCCTTTAATTCCTTCTTTGTCATACGCAGTGACTTTTCATGCTCCCAGTACTGAAAAGCGTAATCAAAACCAGCTAACAGCAAGAGCAGCAAGCCGATACGCAGTACAATAGTACTTGCCAATGAACCAACCTCTGTTACCGCATCGGCAATGCTCATATTGATCAAAAGGGGAAAAAGGTCAGTATTTGCCTTAATAGTGCTGTACACCAGATACCCAACCATAATTACTTTGGCTACTGACTTGAGTAGCTCTACCAGTGCCCTTTTGGAAAATATGCGTTTAAAACCGCTGATGGGGTTGATGCGCTCCAATTTTGGAGAGAGAGGCTCACTGGTAAAAAGCAGTCCCACCTGCAACAGGTTTGCGGTTAATCCTGCACCAGCGGCAACAGCCATTACAGGCAGACAAAGCTGAAAAAAGACAGCTGCAGTGTAAATGGTTAAGCTGTGCAGTGTTGTATAATTAAGATCCTCCAGCAGATAACTGCTGAAAATTTTTGTTGAAAAAGCTGCTACCACTTTACCCATCCAGGGAGCAAATAGTTTTAAAAATAAAAATGTACACAGCAGAATAACAGCCGAATTGACCTCAATACTGCGGACAACCTGGCCTTTTTTGCGTGCTTCTTCCCTGCGCCTGGGTGTTGCCTTTTCAGTTCGTTCTTCAGCAAAAAGCTGAAGATCAAATCTTTCTACACAGCAGAGCAATTGGTCACCTTCCTAAGAGTATCAGCATATTCAACAAGTTTTCAAATAACCCTTCAAAAACACGGCCGAAAGCCCACACAAATAGAGGAACCATCAATAACACCAGAGCGATTCCCAATCCTATTTTCAGGGGCAAGCCAACCAGGAAAACATTCATCTGAGGTACAGTACGGGCGATCACACCCAAAGCCAGATCAGCAATAAACAGTGCCCCGAGTACAGGCAGGGCAATCATGAAAGCAGAACTGAACATCTGTCCTGCCAACCCCATCACCCAGCCAACCAATGGTCCAGATATGTGTGCGGTACCCAGGGGCAAATAATGATAGCTTTTTTCCAAGGCAGCCAAGAGATAGTGATGCCCGTTGATCGATAAAAAGAGAATAAAAGCAACTATATACTTAAAATTCCCTATAACTGGTACAGGTGTACCAGTGCTGGGATCAATGACATTCACAATACCGAAACCAGTCTGCATATCCAGAATCTGCCCGGCCAACTGAAAAATCGCAAAGGCCAAATGGGTGAGAAATCCTAATGCCGCACCGATCATCAGTTCTCCCAAAAACTGCAGCAGATACCCGATTAAACCAGGGGCTACCCCTATTGGTTCCTGCCAGTAAATCATAAACAAAAAAAATGCTGTTACAGCAGCAAGCCAGACCTTAATCTGCACTGGAATATTGCTGCTGTTGAAAGGAATAGCTGTCACAAAAAGACCAGCAGTTCTCCCGAAGAACAACAGATAAACATCAGCTTTTTGCAATAATAAACTTATAAAATCCATATTATTGAAACACCATTACTTGGCCCAAACTGACATGTTGAGCATTAAATTCTGTGTGAAAGAAACCATAATTTTCAATATCCACGGTGCAAAAATAACAGCTGTTATTAATACAGCAATAATTTTCGGCACAAAAGCCAGTGTTTGCTCCTGGATCTGTGTAGTTGCCTGAAACAGGCTGACCAATAATCCAACCAATAAACTAACCCCGAGCAGAGGTGCTGAAACCAAAAGGACTGCATAAAGGGCTTCCCTTGCTAGTGTGATTACAAGATGTTCAGTCACAGGAAATCACATCCCACTACAAACAAGTAATTAATATAATCTAATAACAGCCAAGCAGTTGATTACAGTGTTTCAAACACTAAAACAGCACTTTTCTCTAAGAGTAACTCAAGATCAGAGCTCTCACCAGGAGATTCCACCCATCTACCATAATAAAAAGTAGTATTTTAAATGGTAATGAAATCATCATAGGCGGCAGCATCAGCATACCCATAGACATCAATGTGCTCGCAATAACCATATCGATCACCAAAAAGGGTATAAACAAGACAAACCCTATTTGAAAGGCAGTCTTCAATTCACTGATAATAAAAGCCGGAATTAAAACATGGTTTGGTATGTCATCATAAGTTTCAGGTTGCGGTATATCAGCAAATGACACAAAGAGCGCCAGATCATTTTCTCTTGTCTGTTTAAACATAAAATCTCGTAAAGGCTCCATTCCCCGCTCAAAGGCGCTATCCTGGGTTATTTCTCCCCTGATGTAAGGTTGGAGCGCATTCTGGTTTATTTCCTGCCATGTAGGAGCCATAATGAAAAAGGTCAGAAAAAGAGCTAAACCGATCAAGACCTGATTAGGTGGCATAGGCTGAGTAGCCAGAGCGTTTCTCAGGAAAGAGAACACAACAATAATCCGTGTAAAACAAGTAACCATGATGAGCAGCGCTGGTGCTAAAGACAGCAGTGTAATGAGCAACAAAATTTGCAGACTCTGAGTCAGTTCTTCTGGATTATCTGCACTGTCAACTTCCAGAGTTAAACTGGGAATGGAGATGGGTTGGGCCTCTGCTGGGCCGGGCAAGCAGGTTAATAAAAACACTGCTGAAATAAGGATGACCATAATAAAGAAAACTCTCTTTCTACCCTGCACCCGATTAGTCCCCCTCCCTAAAATCCTTGCTCTTCTGTCGCCACCATCTATTACCAGCACAGAACTGCTCCAAAGTCCTCTTCCAGAGGGAGTTAGAATAAACCTCTTCCATTTCTTCAGCAGAAAAAAGAGCTACTTTTGATGGGTCGTCGATTTCCAATAGTTTTGTTATATTGTGCTCTGTAATTCCCAACACATATATCTTTCCTGCAATTTCTGCCAAGATCAGTGCCCGGTTTTGCCCGATGACTACCTGATCAAGGATACGCATCCAGCGCCCTGACCTAGTAAAAGGCATCTGCCGCTGAAAAAACTTAATCAACAGAAAGATAAGTACAATAACAATAATAAGACTCAAAATCAGGCGCAGAAGAGTTGAACCCATGCTAGGCGGCGAAACCAGCGCTGGTTCCGAATACTCAAACTGGCCACTAGTCATCAATAAAATCAGATTATTTACTAAGAACAAGGACATCAATTGTAATCTCCTCTGTGATCAGCCGAGAATCTTATTTACTGCTTCCAAAACTCGATCAGGTTGGAATGGTTTAACAATAAAATCTTTTGCTCCTGCCTGTATGGAATCGATAACCATGGCCTGCTGTCCCATGGCACTGCACATAATTACATTAGCATGAGGATCAATCTTGCGTATTTCTTTTAAGGCACTGATTCCATCCATTTCAGGCATGGTAATATCCATGGTTACCAGGTCAGGATTTAACTCCTTATACTTGCTAATAGCAACTGTCCCATTTTCTGCTTCTCCGGCTACAATATAACCATTCTTAACCAAAATATCTTTTAGCATCATCCGCATAAATGCAGCATCATCAACAATCAGTACCCTTTTTCCCATTGGTCTACCTCCTCGGAACCGATTCCTACCGTAAATTACTGATCCTCTCAGTTGAACTCAAAATTTCTGTAATCCTCACACCGTAATTCTCATCAATAACAACAACTTCCCCTTTGGCAATGGATTTTCCATTGACATATATGTCAACGGCTTCCCCTGCCATTTTGTCCAATTCAATAATAGCTCCCGGCCCCAGTTCCAATACATCTTTAATCGTCCTCTGAGTTCTTCCCAATTCCACAGTGAACTGTAAAGGAACATCTAATAATAATGAAATATTGCTCATCTCATGGGAGCTTTGGTTTTCCTCTAAAGGAGCAAATTGAACCTGCTGCACTGCTATACCGGAAGAGGGGGCCTTCTCCTCAGCAACTGCTTTTGTCATTGCCGGCGTTTGTTCAGTAGATAGTTTTTGCAGTTGTTCATCATCACTGTGTCCGAGCTTCCCAATCAGGTATTCAGCGGTCTGCTTAGCAAAATCAACCGGTATCAACTGCATAATTCCACTGTCAATAATACCTTCAATTGTCATACGGAATACTATTTTCACCAATAGCTCACCGTTATTAGCCTGCTGAATACCCTCCTCAGCTAAGTTGACCACTCTTACAGAGGGAGGAGAAATACTGATTTTCTTTTGAAAAACCGAAGACATAGATGTTGCACCGGACCCCATCATCTGGTTCATAGCCTCTCCGATAGCACTCAAATGAATATCGTTCAATTCTGCAGGGGCCTCACTGCTATCCCCACCCATCATCAGGTCAACAATCAGAGCTGCATCACGTATTTTCAAAATGAGCAAGTTTTCCCCTTCTAATCCATCTGTGTATTGGACATTGACAATAACATATGGGAGAGGGTGATCATGCCGCAATTGAGATTGCGTAGTAATACTTATTTGGGGTGTTGTTATTTCCACTTTTTTACCAATTAAATTGGAAAGAGTAGTAGCCGCAGTTCCCATGGTGATATTGGCAATTTCACCAAGAGCATCTTTTTCTATTTCAGTTAACACATCGCTATTAAACTCACCCCTGATTAAAGCATCGATCTCTGCCTGAGTTAAATCTTTTTCACTCACCATCTGAGCCTCCCTTCTCATTTACAGCTGTTATTTGAACAGCAATCCTATTATGAAAAACACCTGGTTTGGCGGTAAATTTCAAACGGTTGCCAATATAAACACCCAGATCTTGATCAATCCTTTGCTCTAGTGCTACAACATCACCCACTTGAAGTTCCAACAGTTCTTTCACAGTAACATAACTGGAACCCAACAGCACTTTCACTGGAACTTTAATACAGGATAATTGTTCTTGTAAGTAAGAATGACGCTCTTGACCGCTGCCCCTCACATCTCTTGTGAACCAATAATGGGCACTCAACTTATCCAAAATCGGTTCTAATGCCAAATAGGGTAAACAATAACTAATGATACCATCTGCCTGGCCGATCCTGGCTTCTAGTGACACCAAAATCACCATTTCAGTAGGAGAAACGATCTGGGCAAATTGTGGATTGGATTCAATAGATGCCACCCTCGGTTGAAAATCAAGGACATTCGCCCAAACCTCTCCACAGATATTCAGCATTTGCTGTCCGATACGCCCAATGATTGCCCGCTCTATTTCAGTTAAAGCACGGATTTTAAAAGGAAAACCTCCTCTCCCCCCAAAAAGAAGGTCGATCAGTTCAAAAGCCAATGGGGTTTTTATTTCTAATATACCGTTGCCTTCAAGGGGCTTCATACTAAAAACCACCATTACTGATGGATCAGGAATAGAGCGTATGAACTCCTCATAGGTAAGCTGTTCCACAGATATTAAAGATGCCTGCACTCCTATACGCAGTTGTGCAGAAAGATATGTAGACAATGTACGCGCATAATTGTCATAGATCAACTCTAGTGTGTTGATCTGTTCCTTAGAAAACTTGTTTGGTCTGCGAAAATCATAGCTTCGAATTTTTTTTGTCTGTTCCTCTTTGCGCAACTCCTCTGCTGTAATTTCTCCTGATTCAAGTGCGCTTAATAAAGAATCTATCTCATCCTGTGTTAATATCTCAACCATAACCACTACCCCCCGAAAACACCTGTTACTGCATCACCAAGTCCGAAAAATAGATATCCTCCAGTTTACCTGTGGTTAATACTGCATTGAGGTTGGTAAGTATTTCGTTCTTTAATTTAGTGCGATTCTCAGCAGAGAGATCTTCGCTCTTTTTGCTGTTGAGTAACACAATGATCCTGTCGTTTAAAACCGGGAGTTTTTCGTTGATTTCTTTTTCCAGCCCTTTATCACTCATTTCAAAAACAATGTTCACTTTTACATATTTCTTCTCTCCTCCTGAAGCCAAATTAGTAGTTATTTCCCCCACTTCAAACAGCGGACCTATTTGAGCAGCACTAGTTTGCTGATTATTACCCCCAGCATAATTGACACCGCTTCTCAACACAATATAAACCATCAACAGTGCAATCATTGCACATAATGCAATTGCTGCACAACCGAGTATTAAAACCCTTTGATTGATTACTATATCCTTTCCCTGCCGCTCCATTACGCTATTGCTATTAGGCTCAGCCATTATCTTCATCCTCCTTATCCAAATGCTTCACCGCATCCATTAACTGACAATGGAATGTGGAACGGCGATAATCTACTATACGCCGGATGACCTCTTGAGGGTCTTCTTTCACAATAAACTTCTTCCCTGTAGTCAAGGTCACCACTGTATCCGGTGTTCTTTCAATAAACTCGATCAAGTCACAATTGACATAAAACTCCTGATTATTGAGGCGTGTTAAGGGAATCATATGATCACCTCTTTATTCCCCCCATCGGGGAGCCCCGCTTAATTGGCGGGGCATTTACTTCCATTTTTATCTCTTCAGGTTGACCAGTTCCTGAAGCATTTCATCTGAAGCGGTGATAACCCGTGAATTAGCTTGAAATCCGCGCTGTGTAATGATCATATCGGTAAATTCTGTGGAGAGATCCACATTAGACATCTCCAAAGAACCCGGCTTGATACTGCCAAAACCTCCGCTGTTTGCAGTACCGACAAGAGGGGATCCGGAGTTGCTGGTTATCGAGTAAAGTGAGTTCCCCTCTTTCAGTAAACCAGCTGGGTTGGCAAAACGGGCCAAGGCAATTTGCCCCAGAATTCTCGTTACACCATTGGAGAAAACCCCTATAATGTTCCCGTTCTGGTCAATGGTATAGCTGTCCAACACCCCACTTTTATACCCATCCTGACTTTCAACAGCAGCATCGTGATCTGAACCATACTGGGTCAGCTTAGAGAAATCAAGTGTGATGTTAACTTGATCTGAACCGACAGGTTCAAATGAGATAGTATTGTTGTCAACTCCCTGGTATGTCCCATCATTGTTGAAATTAATTACACCAGTTTGTGTCCCAGCACCTATATCCCGTCCTGCAGAGTCTTCAACAGTTACAAGCTCCCAGGTCCATTTGTTTTCATCGTTTTTTGTCAATTCAATAGTCACTATGTATTCCTGTCCCTTGGAATCGTAAACTGTATGGCGCAGTAAAACACGGGATTTAGGTGTTTGATCCGGATTTGTATCATCATAAATAGGAACCCTGCTGTCCAGATTCCCCCCAATAACCATTTTTGTAGTGGCTTTGGCACTTTCCGACTCATTGATATTGATCCTGATGTCGGTCAGGGTATCAGGGTTATCCGGCATCCACCCTTGAACACGCATACCATTCAAAAGGCTTACCAGGCTTCCATCTTCACCAAAATCAAAAGTCCCTACCCTGGTATAATAGGTCCTGCCACCATCACTGAGGATAAAAAAGCCATCCCCTTCTATACCTAAATCAGTTGCTTTTCCAGTATCTTGGAGACTGCTCCCATCCATAATCAGATCAATACTTCCCAGGGAAACACCGAGTCCAACCTGCATAGGGTTGGTTCCTCCCCTGCCGCCAGCCACAGGACGGCTCGCCCCTCTTATTGTTTGGTTAAGCAAATCCTGAAAGTTCACCCGGCTCCTTTTAAATCCCACAGTGTTCACATTGGCTATGTTGTTACCGATAACATCCATCCGCTGCTGGTGGGTCTTAAGCCCTGAAACAGCAGCAAACAAAGAACGCATCATTTTAATGACCTCCTTTTTGGGTGGTTTACTTCAGTCATTCCGTAAACCCGGGCCCCCTCTTAGTTGAGGTCCAGCCCGTCTCTCTCTTAAATGATGACCGCACTGTCGATATTGGTAAATACATTCCCTTTGATGTTTTTCCCATCAATAGCGGTTACTACAGTTCGGTTTTTAACACTCACAATCAGGGCAAGATTGTCCATCAAAATCAGAGAATCCTTTGCTCCCTTGGCAGCAGCTTTTTCTACAGCGCTGTTAAGCCTTTGGATCTGGTTGACATCAAGGGGTATCTTTCTATGAGCGATCCTCTCCTTGGCATGCGCTGAGAATTTCAATGACTGCTGTTTGAGAATCTCTTCAAAAGACATCCCTTTCCCTGTATCCTTTACTGCCCTATCCCTAGCTGGTGTAGGCTGCAGAATCGGTTCAGGGAAATAGATCTTATCGGTCACTAGTCCTAACCCTCCTCAGAGGCAACTGATACTTTACTTACCCAATAAATGGGAACTGTTTTATTATCCAGTTGCAAGTAGATGATACCTTTGTCCTGATAGAAACCTAGCACCTTCCCTGTAATTAACTTACCATTTTCAGGATTAACCGCTTCCACCAGACGGCCAAGCAGGTTAGCTGAATAGGCAATTTCCTGCTGTTCCCAAGCTAACTGCTGCAGGGTAACCAATTGTTCCATTTTTTTGTTCAGATCCTGCAGGGTTTCCACTGAGGTCAGTTGGGACATCTGAGCTAAAAACTCTGTATTACTCACCGGTTCTAGAGGATCCTGCTGTTTGAGTTGACAGATTAACAGTTGCAAAAAGTCTTCCTTACCCAAGCTGTTTTTATAGGTATAAAACTGCTGCCCGGTCCTGTTAATAGCCTCTATACTTGACAAATGCCTCACCTCCTTATTAAACGAGGTAATCGACTATTCCCTCTTGCCATAATGAGTACTCCCTCTGCTCATCAGGAGTAGCATCCTCTCTATATTGGCACTTATCCTCTGAACTGTTATAGGTTGCATAACCATTATGCCTTTGGAAAGAATCCTGACCACCAACTGTAACACTGACCTGCTGCCAACTGATCCCCTGCTGCTCCAGGCACTGGCGCAGGTCCTGCATTTGTCCCTGGATCAGGTTGGCGGTGATCTGGTTTTCCGCAATAAAGTGTGCGTGAACTACTCCATTCTCTACCCTGATCACCAGTTTAAGCTGACCTAAAAAATCAGGGTTCAATTGCAGTCTTAAATCTGCCCGCTCCTTTCCCACAAAAAGCTCGGCCTTATCCACAATCTGTTGAGCAATCAGCTCCATTGTATGATCAGGCAGCATATCCTTTGCAATTGGCAGATCATTTCTTTTACTGCTACTGCCTAATAAAGCTTCTATTGAGGTCGAACCGATCCCTGTGGTTAAAGGGCTAAACTGATTGGTCTTGTTCTGCACACTAGGGCTATCCTGAGGGCTAACACTAACAGGCTGCTCCTTTATCTGTACTCCAGAAAACTGTTTAAACAGCTTGTCCTGCATAGCCTCAGCTGTTTTTTCGGTTGCTGTTGTTAGGGAATCAGCCAGCAGTCTTTCCAGTTGTGCAGAATCGGGCATTGCTGCTTCAGCTTTTACAGCAGCATCCTGCATTTTAGATTCAGTTGTTGCTACCACATCAGCAAAGACTGAGAAACCCTGCTTCTGCTGCACACTTTCTTGCAAACCATACGCTGGTCTACCCTCCTGAACAGCATTGGTCGTGCTTCCTTGGAGTACATTATGCAGATCCGCTTTTCCTGACAATAGTGTTGCAAAGAATGGTGCTGTAGGAAAAACTTTTTCACTGCTTGGTGAATTATCGGTTCCCTTTACAGTCAGCAATGAGAGAAACTCAAGGATATCTGCCATTACATAATTATTCTGTTTTGGTTGAGCATCAGTTCCAATAGAAAGCAGAGGCTCCCCAGTGTTTTGCTGTGATAGAGATATCCCCTGCCTGGAAAAGTTCGGCTGTTCTTTATCTTCCCTCTGCTTCTTCTCACCAATAACAGTTGGATCGAGAAAATCACCCTCTCCTTTATTATCCGTTCTTCCGGAAGCATTCAGTAAGTTTAATAGTGCCTCAATAATCTGCGAAAAGGAGAAAGCCGATTCTTTTGAATTCATTCTGCCTGCAGTATTGTTGGTCTCTATCTCTGGATAGTTCCCTAAAAGGGATAATAAAGTTACTGATTCCATATGTCACCTCCTTTACCTGATTTTTTTATTATCCCTGTTCTGGGCTTCACAGATGGCTATCATCTCAGTCACCTGTACAGCCCTATCAGGCTCCATCACCGCCAGGATCTTTGCTGCATCCTCTTTTTCCATTCCTGTCAGGATTTCTGCTGCCACTTCAGGAGTCATCCTCTCTAAAAAAGTTGCTGCTGTAAGAGGTTCCATCCCAGCGTAATACTCCCCTACCTTCTGGTAGTCTTTTGTATCATTCACTTCCCTATCTACAGATTCTGTAGACTCCTTTTCACTTTCAGGGGAGGCTGCCATCATCTGCTCAAGCTTTTGTCGCTGCTCCTTTTCCTTTTGTAGCATTTCTTCAAGTTCAGCCAGGCGTTTTTTGAGTTCCTTATTTTGCTCTTCTAACTGACTAAGCTTTTTATTATCTGATTTAGGCAGCAGATCTGTCATTTTTTTGAGATCAATCCATCCTGCGGCAACTGCTGCCGCAGTTGCTCCGATCAAAAGTATGATCAAAATGAGGATGATAGCTCTGCCTGATAATTTCATCATCTTACCTACCTTTATTAGAGGTCGGAGGCCGGAAGTCGGATGTCAGAGAGTTTTACGATACTCCTGTTTTGATTGATATAATACCTTACGGCCTTTTTGATTACTGCAATTAAAATATCTACTATATTAAAATCGGGAGCCGGAAGTCGGATGTCAGTAACCGGAAGTCAGTATTGTTCCTTATTCCCTGAGTGGATAATCAGACCCACCTCATCCAAAAGCTTTTGCTCTTCCTTTAAATACTCCTGATAAAAGTCATTCCACTGGCGTTGGTATAAACGTTCTAATAATTTGCTAGCCTTCCGTACCTCCAAATAAACCTGTTGTTCCCGCTTCATTTTTTCTTCTTTTTCCTGAACCGCAGCAGCTTGTTCCTCCTCTAAATGCTTCTGTACTGCCAAACATCCAATACAGCTATTCAGCAGTTCCAGTTGGATGGATCCTATAAGGAGTTTCTTGTTTTGTGAGATCAATTCATTAGTTTTACGCTGAAGAGCAACTAATTTATCAACTTCCTCCTCATAAGCCCTGCGTGCCCGGAACAATTCCAGGCGTGCTGCTTTTTCTTCCTGCTCCTTATAGTTATGGTATTTTTCCAGACGAAAATGAAATTTTTTCAACTCTAATTCTGCTCCTCATCAGGAAAAAGTTTTTCCAAAAGTTGTTGTGTTTCCTGAAAACTAAACTTTTCCCAAATACCCTGTCTCAAAAAAGAATTGCACTGCTCCTGCATCCTGATGGCTTCATCTATCTTCTGATTAGTACCATGTCGATAGGCCCCGATCTCTATCATATCCTTTGCTTCTCTATATGTAGCCAGAATACTGCGCATCCTAGAGGCGCACGATAGGTGCCTCTCCCCCACGATATCGATCATCACTCTGCTGACTGAATTTAAAACATCCACAGCAGGGTAGTGATTTTGAGCAGCCAGTTCTCTAGACAAAACTATATGACCATCAAGTATTCCTCTCACTGCGTCAGCGATAGGTTCATTGAGGTCATCACCATCTACAAGAACTGTATAAAGACCTGTAATCGTGCCTTTCTGGTTGGTCCCTGCCCTTTCCAGAAGTTTAGGCAGCAGAGCAAACACTGATGGAGTATAACCACGGGTAGCAGGCGGTTCACCTATAGCAAGTCCTATTTCCCTCTGCGCCATAGCAAATCTAGTCACAGAATCCATCATCAACAGGACATTGAGACCCTCATTGCGAAAATACTCAGCGATTGCGGTAGCTACCATAGCCCCTTTCACTCTAACTAAAGCGGGCTGGTCCGAGGTTGCAGCTACCACAACAGACCGTTTTAGCCCCTCTTCTCCCAGGTCCTTTTCAATGAACTCCAGAACCTCCCGGCCCCTTTCACCGATGAGAGCAATTACATTAACATCTGCAGTTGTATTGCGGGCGATCATCCCCAGCAAAACACTTTTACCAACTCCACTTCCTGCGAAAATGCCCAATCTCTGCCCTTTGCCACAGGTCAGAAGTCCATCAATCACCTTAATTCCCAAGGGCAATGGTTCTTTAATTCTGACGCGATCCAGTGGATTATGCGCCTCAGAACTGACCGGAATCCAATTCTCCGCCAGTATGGGGCCCTTTCCATCAATTGGCTGTCCCAACCCATCAAGAATTCTGCCTTTCAAAGAAGGACCGACACCAACCTTGAAAATATCCCCAGAGGCGACAACTATACAGCCGGGGCCCACTCCACCAACTTCACCCAGAGGCATGAGGATTGTGTGCTCCCCTTTGAATCCAACTATCTCTGCCTTGATCCTCCCCTTAGAAGTGAGAATATAGCAGAGTTCACCTACATTACCCCAGGGGCCCAGTGCTTCAATGGTTAATCCAATAATTTGTTCGATTTTTCCTTTATATTTAATTGGCTCAAAGTGTTCCATACGCCTGATATATCTTCCCAGGCTAATCACTCCGGCTCACTTCCTGGAGATCATAGATAACCTCCTGCAGTTGACCCTCGATGGTACCATCCACCTCACCAAAGGGTGTTTCAACCTTACATCCCCTCTTCAGTGAAGTATCACAGCTTATCTCCAATTTGGTTCTGTTGGCTGTATCTTCCTCAAGCAAAGATGTAATCTCATCGTAATCCTCAGAAGACACTTTTAAAATCTGTTTCCCTTCTCCTTGGGCACGGTCTAATACCGCTCTGGCAATGGAATTGATTTGCTCTGGAGCCAGATAAAGTTCAGCATGAATTACCGATCTGGCTATGGTAACAGCTAATTGTATGATTTCAGGTTCCAACTGTTTGAGCATTTTATTTCTTTCCTCTATCAGAAGCTCTTTTTGCCTGGCGATTTCTTGACGCAGTTGCTCCTGTGCCTCCTCCCAATGAGCCTGGCCTGCCTGAAAGCCTGCCTCATAACCTGCCTTTTCCGCTTCTCTCTTTAGCTCATTAATATTTTCTTGTGTATCTTTTATGAGCTTATCAGCCTCAGCCTTGGCCTGTGAGACAATCACCTCAGCTTCTCTACGGGCATCATTCAAAAGTTGCTGAGCTTTCAGTTCAATTTCCGCAATAATATCTTTATTATCTTTCTCAACTTCGGTTTTGCTCTGTATTTTTTGAGATGGAAAGTCTATAAGCCGGGGAGGGTGCATATTCAGGTGGTCAGCCTTAATTACCTTATAAAATGATTTCATCCCTTCCACCTCTCGTAATAATAATCTGTCCCTGTTCCTCCAGTCTGCGTATCTCAGCAACAATTTTCTGTTGAGCCTCTTCTACATCCCGCAAGCGCACAGGCCCCATATAATCGATCTCTTCCTGCAGCATTTGTGCTGCCCTTTTAGAAATATTGCGTTTGATTTTATTCATTACTTCTTCTCCTGACCCTTTGAGGGCAAGAGCCAGATCATGGGAGTCAACCTGTCTGAGCACCAGTTGTACTGCCCTATCATCCAACTGGACAATATCTTCAAAAACAAAGAGCAGTTTCTTAATCTCTTCGGCCAACTCAGGGTCCTGTACTTCCAGTGTTTCAATAATAGTTTTTTCTGTTGCTCGATCTACACGGTTAAGGATAGCTACCAGTGTTTCCACCCCACCAGCCTGGGTATAATCCTGTGTAACTACTGTAGAGAGTTTATGTTCCAGTATATTTTCTACCTCTCTCAAAATCTCCGGAGATGTGCTCTCCATTAAGGCCAATCTGCGGGCCACATCAACCTGCAGTTCAGCAGGCAGGGCTGAAAGCACTGCAGACGCTTGCTCTGTGTCAAGATATGCCATGATTAAGGCAATGGTTTGGGGATGTTCATACTGGATAAAATTTAACAACTGGCCTGGATCAGTCTTTCTGGCAAAATCAAAGGGCCTTACCTGCAGATTTGCTGTCAATCGATCTATAATCTCTGCTGCTTTCTCTTCACCATATGCCTTTTCCAGAAGCTCTTTTGCGTAATCAATACCTCCCTGGCTGATGTAGTCATTAGCCAGAGCAAGTTCATAAAACTCCTGAAATACCTGATCTCTTTGTTCTGGAGAAACTTTTCTGATATTGGCTATTTCCAGTGTTAGTTTTTCAACTTCGCTATCAGGCAAGTGTTTAAAAATTTGAGATGATAATTCTGGCCCTAAAGAGATCAAAAGTATCGCAGCCTTTTGTCTCCCTACTAAAGATTTCATTATGTTCACCTCATGTCCTCATTTAACCATGCTTTAATGAGTTCTGCAGCTTTATCAGGTTGATTTCTCACTTGTGACCTTATTTTTTCTACAATACGTGCCTTTTCTTTTTCCTCCTGCGATAACTCTCTCTCCTGAGCATCTAAAACTTCATCTACAGTAAGCCCTTCTGTTATATAATCAACCCTAGCTTCAATGGGTTGCCTTCTTCTAATAAGGAAAGCAATAACCGCCAAAAGCAAAATAACTGCTACAGCCACAGCACTGTAAATCAGATACTGTTGACGCCTTTTGGCAGCTTCCATTTCATCCTTCATCTCATCTGTCCAACTGCGGTCAAACGGCATACAGGTGACTGTCAGCTGATCCCCACGCTCCGGATCCAGTCCAACAGCACTGCTGACCAGGTTCATGATTTCATTTTGATCCACATCAGTCGGTTGAGCATCCAAAACTACAGAGAGTGATAATCGTTTAACCTCCCCTGGAGCAACTATACGGTGTTCCTCCTCTTTATCTATTTCATAATTTGTGGTTTTTCTCGTAGACTTGGAAGTGGAACCAGCCCCTTCTTCCTGCTCCTGGTACTGATCTCCAGGTATATTGCTGTCACTGCCAGGAGTACCAGCTGGAGTTTCATTATTTGTAGTCTCCTCTTCCTCTCTCTCCTCACTCCTGACCACATTATCACCGTATATTTCCCGGTGAATCTCTACTTGATCGAAATCAAGAGAAACGTGGGCATTGACCACACTTTTTCCCTTACCCACAACTTGGTCAAGCATTTTTTGTACAGATGTTTCAATTCTCTCCTCATATTCCTGCTCCACCTGATGTTGTCTAGCAGTCATTGAACTGCTCTCGGTTTCTTCATTTTCCACACCGTTAGAAAGAATATTTCCACTAGTGTCCACCACGGTCACATTTTTCGGTTCTAAACCCTCTACTCCACTGGCCACAAGGTTCATAACCCCTTTAACCTGTGCGTCATTTAAATGATGACCCGGTTTTATCTTGACAAGCACAGCTGCAGTGGCATCCTTTTTATCTTGCAAAAAAAGCGATGGTTCAGGTACAACTATATGAACACGCACATCATCAACAGCATCAAGCTTTTCAATAGTTCTTTCCAGTTCTCCCTGCAGAGCAATTAGATACCTCACCCTGCGTTCACTTTCTGTTTCTCCAAAACGGGTTTCATTAAATGATTCAAAACCAACACTACCACCTGTTGGCAGCCCTTCATTGGCCAGAGAGAGGCGTATATCATATTTTTGCGACTCAGGAACAAGAACTGTTGAGCCGCCCTCACCTAACTGATAAGGGATCTTATTCTCTTTCAAATATTCGGTAATAGCTGCAGCATCCTCAGCATTGAGATCTGTATATAGAGGAACATAGTTCGGTTTGCTGATCCAAAATATCATAATGATGGCAAACAGTATAATAACAGCCAAACCGCTGCCAAAAAGGATTTTTTGAACTTTTGAAAGCTTGTTCCAAAAACTAAGAGCTTTTTCCTTTAGGTTTAATAGTATCTGTTTCACCATATACCAACCCAATTCTCAGAACTGGAGACGCATGATCTCATGATAGGCATCGATTGCTTTATTCTGTACTGTAACCAGCAGTTGCAATGCAAGTGCAGCTTTTTCAGTGGCAATGATCACCTCATGTACACTGCGAGCATCACCCAAAACAACCTCTCTCATCTTCTTCTCTGCATCCTTCTGCAGATCGTTAACCTGCTGCAGAGAAGCCATCAGAAACTCTTTAAAAGAAACATTATCCTCAGTTTTTTTATTTTTTAGTAAAGAAGTTTTTCCTGAAAAAGGTTGTACTCCTAAAATGGATTCCATTTAACTCCTCCTTAGCCGGTTAACTGCGTCCAATTTCCAAAGCCCGAAGAAACATCTCCTTAGTGGCATTTAATGTAGTAACATTGGCTTCATAAGAGCGTGTGGCGCTGATTAGATCCACCATCTCGGTGAGAACGTTTACATTAGGCATACGCACATAACCCTCTTCATCTGCATCTGGGTGGTCCGGGTTATATACAAGGCGGGGCGCTGAAGAATCTTCTATAATTCTGCTTACACGGACACCACCCAAGCTGGCGATCTTCTTCTTTAAAAAAACATTAAAAGGTGTACCAACCTCAAAGACAACATTTTTCCTGCGATAGGGTACGGGATTACCGTTCTCATCCAGCTCTCCTGTGCGGGTTGTTTCAGCATTGGCAATATTACTGGAGATTACATCTAAACGCAGGCGCTGTGCTGAAAGCCCGCTACTGCTGATCTCTATACCTGTAAACAATCCCATACTATCTCCTCCCTTCTGTTATAGCTAGGCGCAGCATACCCAGATGCTCTGTAGTCAATCGAGTCAAAAGGTTGTACAGTAAAACTGTTTCTGCCTGCAAAGCCATTTCCTGCTCTAAATCCACATTATTATTATCATTTCTACTTCTGCTTCCTGCTGCAACAACCAATGGCACTCCATCTGTTTTGGGGTTCCCCCCCTCCAGGTGAGCAGCATGTGTTCTTTTCATCGCTAACCGTTGGACCATTTTTCCTGCAAGAACCCTTTTAAAGTCAACATCAATCCTCTTATAATTTGGTGTATCAGCATTGGCAATGTTCTGGCTGATCACCTGCTGCCTCACCCAGTTAATATCAAGTGCTTTTTTTAAATCCGGGAGTATTGGATCTCCAAGTTTATTGATCATGTCCTCCTCCATTATTTTCGGAATATTTCACAAACTTTGACATTATCGGATATATTAACTCATAATTAGTACTAATTTCTATATAACCATTAATTATCCTTCTTAAATTGACAAAAAAAATAGCAATGGGTAAAAAAATATCCCACCACTACGCATTTCTTTAATCAAGTCCTAGGTCCTATTTGACAGGTACGGTGCCTTCTTTTTGCATCCTTAACCTTTTCAGTTCATCTAATAAACTTTCATTTAAAATACGGATATAGGTGCCTTTCATACCCAATGATTTGGTCTGAATCACACCTGCACTCTCCAGTTTTCGCAGAGCATTAACAATTACAGAACGGGTAATGCCCGCCCGGTCCGCAATGCGACTAGCAACAACAAGCCCCTCAATTCCACTTAATTCGCTAAAAATATATTCTGCTGCTCTCAACTCAGAAAAAGATAAGGTGTTCAATGCGATCTGAACAGCTGTTTTTTTCCTTGTATCCAGCTCCATCCGCTCTAATTTTAAGAGCATGATCTTCATTCCAACAGCTAGGCCCCCGTATTCCGCTAGAAAAATCGAATCAGCAGATAGAGTTTCAGTAGATCTTAAAACCATAGTCCCCAGACGTTCTCCACATCCATAAAGGGGAATGATAGTGGTCATGATGCCTTGATAGGGACAGTTCTGCGGAGCAAAAATGCATAAATTATTTTCATCAACACAATTTGCCTGGGTTTCTGAAACATATAGCAGTTTTTGATTGTAGCTTTCGGGAAAGCGTTGGCTGAAAGATATAATATCAGACATATAGCCACAGGAATACTGATCAAGTAAATAGTATCCAAGAATCTTTCCTCTCCGCCCTACAAGATATACATTGGCCCGGATTGCTTCACCAAGAGCCTGTGCTATTGAAGTGAAACTGCATTCCGCTTCATATTTTTCCATCAAACCCTTTATCATCTGGGTACCTTCTAATAAAAACCCCATTTCTACCTCCCCTGTCACGTAAACTATAGAATGTAGCTGCTCAAATCACCATCAGTAACAATATCTTTCAGTTGTTTGGCAACATATTCTTTATCTATAACAACTGTTTCACCGGCTAGTTCAGGTGCCTGAAAGGATAGATCCTCCAGTACCTTTTCCATAATTGTATGCAGCCTTCTAGCACCAATATTTTCGGTTTGAGTATTGACAAGATGAGCCATCTCTGCGATCTCCTCAAGAGCATCTGAAGTAAATTCCACATTTAAGCCTTCTGTTCGCAGCAGTTCAGTATACTGCCGGATTAAGGAATTATCCGGTTCCACCAAAATCTTTAATAGGTCCTGCTTCTCTAAAGGTTCCAACTCCACTCTAATAGGAAAACGACCCTGCAGCTCAGGGATGAGATCCGAAGGCTTGGATACATGAAAGGCACCTGCTGCAATAAATAAAATGTAATCTGTTTTCACCGGGCCATATTTAGTCATCACTGTTGATCCTTCAATGATCGGTAATATATCCCGCTGTACACCACCTCGAGAAACATCAGGCCCTGTAGTGCTCTCCTTTCCGGCGATCTTATCTATTTCATCAAGAAAAATAATACCGCTCTGTTCTGCACAATCAATAGCCTCTTCAATTACATCATCCATATCCACTAGTTTTTGGGCCTCTTCCTGAGCTAAAATGCGGCGTGCCTCACGAATACTCAACCGCTTCTTTTTCTTCTTCTTTGGCAAAAAGCCGCCTAGCATATCCTGTATATTAATACCCATCTCCTCCATACCGCCAAAAGCAAAAACATCCACTGTTGGTTGATGGCTTTCCTCAACATCGATCTCAATCTGGCGGTCTTCCAGTTCTCCGGCGCGCAATTGCTCAGCAACCCTTTCCCTGAGCAATCGCCTATCTTCCTCTTCCTCAACAGTCTTCCCTGGGCCATCATCACTGGTATTTATTTCTCTGAAGAGGAGTTCAAAGGGATTGCTTACTGAACTGCGTTTTTTGGGAGTGGGTACAAGTGTTTCTAAAATTCTTTTTTCAGCAAGCTCATTTGCTTTGCTTTCTACCTGGGCCATCTTTTCCTGTTTGACCATTCTGATAGCTACCTCAACTAGTTCCCGCACCATAGATTCAGCATCTTTGCCCACATAACCCACTTCTGTGAACTTTGTTGCCTCTACTTTAACAAATGGCGCTTTGACCAGTTTAGCTAGCCTTCTCGCAATTTCTGTTTTACCCACACCTGTGGGACCTATCATAATAATGTTTTTGGGAATAACCTCATCCTGGAGATCCTTTGGCAGGTGTTTTCTGCGGTATCTGTTGCGCAATGCAATGGCTACTGCTTTCTTTGCCTCCTGCTGCCCGACAATATACCGGTCTAACTCAGCCACTACCTGCCGAGGGGTTAATTCCTCCATTTTTTTCACCTCTACAGTTTTTCTACAGTTATAAAGTCATTGGTATAAATGCAGATCGATGAAGCTATCTCCAGCGCGCTCCGGACAATCTCCTCAGCCCCCAGATCAGTATAGCGAATCATAGCTTTAGCAGCAGCCTGCGCGTAAGGTCCCCCTGAACCAATGGCAGCAATGCCGTCATCAGGCTCAATAATCTCACCACTTCCTGAAATGATCAATATTTTTTCCTTATCCGCCACAACCAACAAAGCCTCCAAACGCCGTAAAACCCGGTCCATCCGCCAATCCCGGGCAAGTTCCACTGCTGCTCTCATTAAGTTACCCCGATACTCTTCCAGCTTGCTCTCAAATTTATCAAAAAGGGTTAAAGCATCAGCCACAGAACCAGCAAAGCCTGCCAGGATCCTGCCGTTGTACAGTTTACGTATTTTACAGGCACGTGCCTTCATAATAGTGTTATTGCCAAAGGTTACCTGGCCATCACCACCGATGGCCACTTCTTCACCCCTTTTGACACAAATCACTGTTGTACCTCTCAGCATATTATTTCTCTTCCCTCACTTTTGCCCGCGGATGAGCTTTTTGATAAACAGACCTAATCCTTTCCCCTGTTATATGGGTATAGATTTGAGTGCTGGACATACGGGAATGTCCTAACAGCTCTTGAACTGAACGGAGATCTGCACCACCTTCCAACAGGTGGGTAGCAAAGGTATGACGCAGTGAATGGGGTGTAAGATTTCTGAAAGGAGCAACCTCCTTTAAATACTTAGTTATGATCCCGTAAACACCCCTCGTGGTCAAACGCTTCCCCCTGGCGTTAACAAAAAAAGGCTCTTCAGGCGAAGGATTTCTTTTTTCTGTTAATGCTGGCCTAGCTTCCTGCAAATACTCCAACAGAGCATGACAAGCATAACTGCCTAGGGGAACAACGCGCTCCTTTCGACCCTTGCCTTTAACTCTAACCACCCGACCAGAGAGATCGACATCTATCATATTGATCTGCACTAGTTCCCCGATCCTGAGTCCAGAACTGTAAAAAAGCTCAAGCATCGCCTGATCACGCAGACCTAATGGCCCTTTACTTTTCGGCTGTTCCAGCAATTTTTCTACCTCAGCCTGATAAAGAAACTGAGGTAAAGGTCTTCCTTTTTTGGGTGTACGAATTAATAGTAAGGGATTATTCTTTATTTTTCCCGTTTGGCTCAGATACCTGAAAAAAGAGCGCAAACAGGACAACCTGCGTGAAATAGTGCTGCGAGCATAACCGGATTTATATAACAAGGCTAGATAATCCCTAATGGTATTTATATTGACCCCCTCAGGGGTTACTATCTGCTTATCCTCTAAATAGGATTGGAAATGGTTTAGATCAGACCTATAGCTGAGAGCAGTCTGATCACTTAGATTTTTCTGAGTTTTTAAAAAAATAATATATTCATCATAGAGGTCCTGCCAGATTCCCATATAAAAATATTACCTCCATCCATACTAGCATACCAAATCTTTCCCGACAAGCATTTTAATAGATATTTCTGAGAAATTGGGACCAGGAGGTAAGGGCACGTTCAACCATAGCCTTTATTCGATCACTCTTCGGTAACTTCTTGGACAGAGGAGGAAATAGGCCAAAAGTAGCATTCATCGGTTGGAAGTCAGGACTCACAGATGTGGAAACATACCAGCAGAGGGCACCATGGGCTGTTTCTTTTGGGGGAATAACAGCTTCTTTCCCTAAAGCAAGTAGAGCAGCGTTAATCCCGGCAATTAGTCCGCTCGCAGCAGATTCCACATATCCTTCTACACCTGTTATCTGCCCGGCAAAGAGTATATCAGGTCTCTTTTTCATCTGAAGGCTTGGCTGTAAGACCTGAGGCCCATTGATAAAGGTATTCCTGTGCATTACTCCATAACGTACAAATTCCGCCTTTTCCAATCCCGGAATCATGCGGAAAACCCGTTTTTGCTCACCCCATTTGAGCTGAGTCTGAAAACCTACCATATTATAGATGGTTCCTTCAGCATTGTCCTGGCGCAACTGTACAACAGCATAGGGCTGCTTTCCAGTGCGTGGATCAACAAGACCAACAGGCTTCAGGGGCCCATACCGCAATGTATCAAACCCGCGCCGGGCTAGAACCTCCACAGGCAGACAGCCTTCAAAAAAAAGATTCATTTCAAAAGCTTTGGGATTATTTACTTCTGCTGAAATCAAGGCCTCTCGAAAGAGAGTATATTCCTCTTTATTCAACGGTGCATTCAGATAAGCTGCCTCACCCTTCCCATAGCGTGACTGCCGAAAAATAATGTCAAAGTTTAAAGATTCAACTGTTACCAGTGGAGCCACAGCATCGTAAAATGATAGGTATTCCTCTCCGGTCAGAGTACTTAAACTCCGGCTGAAGGCCTCTGAAGTAAGAGGTCCTGTAGCAATGATCAATGGGCGCCTATCGGGTATCTGGGTAATCTCCTCCCTTACCAGCTTAATGTTTGGATTTTCCATAATAGCAGCAGTCACTGCCTCTGCAAATCTGTGTCTATCTACTGCCAGCGCTCCCCCTGCAGGCACCGCAGTTTTTTCTGCACAGCTCATGATCAATGAATCGGCACGCCTCATTTCCTCTTTGAGCAGTCCTACAGCATTAGTGAGCGCATTGGAGCGCAGCGAATTACTGCAGACCAGTTCTGCCAGGAGGTCTGTGCGGTGTGCCGGGCTAGTGTTTACCGGCCGCATTTCATAAAGGGTTACATCGACACCAAATCTGCTTGCCTGCCATGCTGCTTCACTTCCAGCTAGCCCCCCACCGATAACAACTATAGATGCCATTAGTTCACACCTCGTTTAACTGCCATATCCTCTTCCTGTTTAATTATTTTCTTACACTCTGGACAGTAAAGACTCCTATCCCTGCCGCGGTAAACCAGAAAATGTTCACAATCCGGGCAGTACTTGGGCAGGGGTTCATCCCAAGAAACAAAATCACAATCAGGATAATTAGCACAGCCAAAAAACTTCCTTCCCTTACGGGATCTGCGCACAACGATATTCCCCTTCTTACAGTGAGGGCATAAAACACCTGTATCCTCAAAATAAGGTTTGGTATATCTACAATCAGGGAAGCCTGGACAAGCAAGAAATTTACCGTACTTGCCCTGCTTAATCTTTAAATTACTGCCGCAATGGGGACATGTTTCCTCACTTATTTCATCCTCTACAGGGATCACCGCAATCTCTTGTTCAGCATGCTGCAGATCCTTTTCAAAGGGACCATAAAACTCTTCCACAACTCTTTGCCAGGGGATCTTCCCTTCTTCTACCTGATCCAGCTTTTCTTCTAGATTCGCAGTAAATTCAACATTTATGATATTAGGAAAATATTCCTTTAATAGTTCAACAACTATCTGTCCCAATTCTGTAGGATAAAGATTCTTTTTTTCCTTGCGTACATAGCCCCGACTCTGAATTGTGGCAATGATCGGTGCGTAAGTGCTAGGTCTGCCGATTCCATTCTCCTCCAGAGCTTTGACCAGAGTTGCTTCTGTGTAACGGGGTGGAGGCTGGGTAAAGTGCTGTTTCGGTTCAAATTTTACCAAATCCACAGTACTGCCTTCAGCAAGCTCTGGAAGAAGAGATTCCTCTTGCTCGGCCTCTACATAAACCTTCATAAATCCGGGAAAACGTATCACAGAACCGCTAGCCCGGAAAATATAATCTTTCCCTTCAATATCAATAGTGGTCACCTCAAGAAGAGCTGGCTTCATTTGACTGGCTACAAAGCGGGACCAAATTAATTTATATAATCGATACTGATCACGAGTCAGGTAGTCCTTCACCTGCTCTGGGCTACGGTTCACATCTGTTGGCCGTATAGCCTCATGGGCCTCCTGGGCCCGGGGGGATGTTTTGTATTTTGTGGGCTCTTCCGGAACATACTCCGGCCCTATGGTTTTGGCTATATACTCCCGAGCAGCCACCTGGGCCTCTTCTGCAACCCTTGTGGAGTCAGTTCGCATATAAGTGATCAGTCCAACGGTCCCTTCCCTGCCCAGTTCCAAACCCTCATATAATTGCTGTGCTATCTGCATGGTCTTCTTAACCGAAAAATTGAGTTTGCGGCTTGCCTCCTGCTGAAGGGTGCTGGTGATAAACGAGGGGGCAGGTTTACGCTTTCTTTCCCTCTTGGTAACCTGTTTTACGGTAAAAACTGCTCCTTCCAGATCCTCTAATACCCTTTTCACATCCTCTTCATTGGCAAGGCTGATTTTTTCATCACCTTTGCGGACCAGCAGTCCCTCCAAATCACTAGTGTCTGTGCGAAAATGACCGGTGATGCTCCAGTATTCTTCTGGCTGGAACTGCTGTATTTCCTCCTCCCGCTGGCAGATCAAATACACAGCCACAGATTGTACTCTACCAGCACTTAATCCCCGCTTGATTTTGCGCCAGAGCAGAGGGCTCAGTTTATAGCCTACTAAACGGTCCAAAACGCGCCTGCACTGCTGAGCGTCAAATCGACTTCGATCAACAGAACGCGGTTGTTTAATCGCTTTCTGCAGTGCCCCTTTGGTTATTTCGTGAAACTCGATCCTGCAGGGTAGATCATCAGATATACCAAGGATCTCTTTCAAATGCCAGGCGATGGCCTCCCCCTCCCGATCAGGGTCAGGCCCTAAAAGGATTTGATCAGCTTTTTTAGCAGCTGATCGAAGTTCTTTGATCACTTCTCCCTTACCACGAATTGTTATATATTTGGGATCAAAATTGTTTTCTATATCTACACCTAACTGGCTCTTGGGGAGATCCCTAATATGCCCCAGTGTCGCCTTCACCGAATATTTTCGCCCCAAAAGCTTACTTATCGCTCGGGCTTTTGCAGGAGACTCAACTATAATTAAAACCTTTGTCATTTCTTCACCTTTCTGCTTCCAGTTCTATTTCTGGATTAATATAGTAGTTTCCAGGTAGCTGCTTGGCTAATCCTTTAAACTCCAGCTTTGTAAGTATACTTCCCACTGTAGAGACTGATAAACCTGTTTTCTCTACCAATTGATCTATATGCATCGGCTCCAAGCCGAGATTACGCAATACACAGGACTCTTCCAAAGTCAAAGTGGGGTCTAGGCCTTTTTTCGGAGTTGGTGGTATCTCCCAGCAAAGATACGGATATTCCTCAATAATATCCTCTATACATTCCACCAACTTAGCCCCTTGTTTGATCAGCCTATTTGTCCCTTTACTGTATTTATTGGTAGGAGAACCGGGTATGGCAAAAACATCCCGTCCTTGTTCAAGGGCTTTATAGGCTGTAATCAAAGCACCGCTCCGCTCTCCAGCCTCTATAACCAGTGTTCCTAGAGAACAACCGCTTATTAGCCGATTGCGAATGGGGAAATTCCTGGGATGAGGACCGCTGTCTGGAGGAAACTCACTGAGCACACCACCTTTTGCCTCAATGAGTTCCCGTAATTTTTTATTCTCCTTGGGATAGCAGATATTGATGCCGCAGCCGAAAACTGCCATCGTATATCCACCACCCTCCAGCGCACCTTCATGTGCTGCTGTATCAATCCCACGGGCCATCCCGCTGACAATTCCCCACCCCAATTTAACAAGATCCATCGCAAACCGTCGGGCAATAGCCTTTCCATATGGTGTTGCCCGGCGAGACCCGACCACAGCAAGTAAAGGCATTGTTGGTTCTGGTAATCTTCCCCTAGTATAAAGGATCACCGGTGGATCCGCAATTTGTGCAAGGGCAGGGGGGTAGTTCGGGTCTCCCAGCAAAATAACCTGAGTACCGCTTTTTTGGAGTTTTTCAGCAGTCTGTTCTGGATCAGCTTTATGCCGTAACTGTATGATCCGCTCTAAAACCTGTGGTCTAAGATGGGGTACCCTTTTTATATCTTCTATATCTGCTTCAAGAACCGACCTTCCTGAAGGAAAATACCGGTAAAGATGATACAAGCTGCGATAACCTAGATTGACGGCGATCTGCAGCGCTGCCCAATAATAGCGGTCATCCATATCAATCCTCTCCCCAAATATAATGACCATCTTCTACCAATAATACTGCAATACAAACAGCATATTTGTCAATGTTATAAATTGTTTCTGGATTCTGACCTTTTTTCTTCTAAACCTACCCAGCTGCAGTCTTTTTCCCCGATTTTTTCTTTGCTTTTGGCTCTTTCTTTTTGGTCATCTCCAAGCTCGCTTTCAAAGCTTCCACTAGATCAACCACCTTTTCAGATGGAGCTGCCGGGGCCACTGCAATCTCCTTACCGGCAATTTTGGCAGCAATGGCCTTCTCCAGTATTTTTCGCTGCTCATCCTCATACTTTTCCGGTTCAAAGTTGCTGGCCAAATTGCCGATCAGTTCAACCGCCATTTTCACTTCATTTTCATTGATCTCTATCTTTTTTTGTGGGTCCATCAGGGAATCCACCCGCCGTATCTGATCATCATAATACATAATCGACATCAATAAAGACTGTTTAAAAACACGCAGAGCAACCAGTGATGTCTTATTGCGCAGCCTGGTTTTGGCAATGGCCACCTTCCCTGTTTCCTGCATAGCATGATGCAGCAGTCTGTAGGCCTTTTCACCCCCTGTTCCCGGGGCCAAATAATATGGTTTGGCAAAATAGATAGGATCGATTTCCTCTAAATGGACAAAATCTAGGATATCCACTGTATGCAGGGCGTCAGCAGGTGGGGCCAGCAGTTCATCCTCTATAGTCACAAACCTCCCTTTTTCATATTCATAAGCCCTTTCCACCTCTTCCATTGCTACCGCACGATCACAGGTGGGGCACTTTCGCTCATAGATGAGAGGGGTGTGGCACTCTTTGTGCAAAAACCGGAATTTTATATCTTTGTCCTGAACAGCGGGAAAAACCTTAATAGGAATATTAACCAGTCCAAAACTGATCGCTCCCTGCCAAATGGGACGCATGATCATAACCCCCTATTGCATCATTTTTACTTAGTTTGCATCAGAGGTATGAAAATAATTAAATAATAAAAAAGGCGGGTCTTGCAAACAACCCGCCTATCTTTATTTAATTGTGTGCCTCTAACAAGAGCTAATTCTCCTTGACAGCTACACGCTGTCCTTTGATCATTTTAGACATTTCTACAATAATTAGAGGCATCAAAGCAAATCCGCAAACCACAAACCAATCACTGAGACGCAGCGGTGCTGTGTCAAAAAACTCTCTGAGGAATGGAATAAAGATTACCGCTGCTGTTAATGCAGCTGAGGCTAGAAAAGCATAGATCAAGTTTCTGTTGCTTGCAACACCTAGGGAAAAAACAGAGTGTTCCATACTCCTGGCATTAAATGAATGCACAAGCTGCATTAAAGCCATAGTAGCAAAGGTCATGGTGTGGGCCTCATCCAGTGTTCGCCCCCAACTAAGTGCCAGCAAATATACCGCCAGTGCCAATAATCCGATCATTATACCCTGCCATATGATCTTGACACCCATTCCACCTGCAAATACACCTTCATTTTGCTTTCTGGGGGGCTGTTTCATGACATCTTTTTCTGCCGGTTCAACACCTAGTGCCAGTGCCGGCAATCCATCCGTAACCAGGTTCATCCACAGAATCTGAATAGCAGTCAGGGGACTGTGGACCCCTATCAGAATTGATGAAAAGATAGTAATTATTTCCCCGATATTACATGAAAGCAGGTAATGGATTGATTTGCGAATGTTACTGTAGATGGTGCGGCCCTCTTCCACAGCACTGACAATGGTGGCATAATTGTCATCCATCAACACCATACTGGATGCCTCTTTAGCAACTTCTGTACCGGTTATTCCCATAGAAACACCGATATCTGCCCGTTTTAAAGCAGGGGCATCATTAACCCCATCACCGGTCATAGCCACCACATAGTCGTGTTCCTTCAAGGCAGTGACAATACGCAATTTATCCTCAGGTGATACCCTGGCAAAAACTGTTGTGTTCAATACAGCCTGCTTCAGTTCCTCATCATCCATTTTCTGCAGTTGTTCACCACTTACAGCATGATCACCCTCCTGCCAGATACCCAGTTCTTTGGCAATGGCCACAGCGGTATCCCGGTGATCCCCAGTGATCATTACAGTACGGATGCCTGCACCCTTGCCCACATCTACCGCGTCTTTGACCTCTGGTCGGGCGGGATCGATCATTGAAAAGTAGCCAACAAAGGTCATATCATTTTCTACCAGATTAGCTTTAGGTTTATCTGGAACCTCTTCCCACTCCCTAATAGCCAGAGCAAGCACACGCTCACCTTGAGATGCCCATTGTGAGTTTATCTCCAACAACTGTTTGCGGTTGTCCTCTGACAGAGGCTCAGAGCCTGTTCCCTTGAGTATACTGCTACACCGGGCAATAAGTAGATCAGGAGCACCCTTGGTGAAGGAATAGATTTGATCATTAATCTTGTAAAAAGTGGTCATCATCTTGCGAACAGAATCAAATGGTATTTCTGCCAATCTTGGTGATTCTCTCTCTAACTCTGTTTTTCTCAGACCTGTTTTTGCCGCTGCAACAACTAATGCTCCTTCTGTGGGATCTCCTATCACCCGCCAGCTATCATCTGCCTTTTGCATTTCGGCATCAGTACATAACAGGCCACCCATCAGCATAAACATCAGGTTCTTGTTGGAAAGGGGTTCAATTACATTTCCTTGATCATCAATAAATTCTCCTTCCGGCTCATAGCCGACCCCAGTCACTTCAAAGTTTTGACCATCAGTATAAAGGCGTGTAACTGTCATCTCATTTTTTGTCAGTGTCCCTGTCTTATCGGAACAGATAACAGTTACAGTACCTAATGTTTCCACTGCAGGAAGCCGTCTGACCACTGCCTTGCGCTGGCTCATTTTGGTTACTCCCATAGCCAATACGATGGTCACTACAGCAGGAAGTCCTTCTGGTACTGCTGCCACCGCCAGGCTAATAGCGATCATAAACATCCCCAGCAGCTCTTCTCCCCGCAGCAGCCCTGTGAGAAAAACTATAAGAACAATAACTCCAGCCATGATACCCATAAACTTACCTAATTCACCAAGACGGCGCTGTAGTGGGGTCGTCTCTGGAGGGGTCGCTTGAATAAGCTCTGCAATCTTACCGAGCTCTGTGTTCATCCCAGTAGCTACCACAACACCGCGACCACGACCTGTAGTGACTGTGGTGCCCATAAAGCCCATATTTTTACGGTCACCAATCCCTACATCTTCCCTTTCTAATGGTGCGGTATCTTTCTCTACTGGTACAGATTCCCCTGTTAAGGCAGCTTCATTGGTCTGCATCGATATGGTTTCAGTTAGCCTAATATCCGCAGGAAGTGAATCTCCGGCCTCTAACAGCACAATATCACCAGGCACTAATGACTCCACATTGACCTCACAGGTAGACCCTCCGCGAATTACTTTGGCAATGGGTTTGGTCATTTTTTTCAAGGCCTTTAAGGCCTCTTCAGCTTTATGCTCCTGGTAAACACCAAGACATGCATTGAGCACAACGATAATCATGATCACAAGTGAATCTGCCCATTCACCAACCAATCCCGATATCAACGCAGCAGCAATCAAGATCAGCACCAGTACTTCTTTAATTTGATCAATAAACATTGAAAAAATGCTGCGTGGGGGTGGTTCTTTAAGAACATTGGGGCCATATTCTCTTAGACGCTTTTCAGCCTCCTCAATGGACAATCCCTGGTGAAGATCCGTTTCTAATATTTCACCTACTTTTCCTAGATCCATAACATACCACTTTTTATCTTTCATCGTCTGCCTCCCCAATTATTAATAAAGTTATCGCTCAAGCATAAGGATATTTTTATTTTTTATCATCCCCCCTATGTGAAAACAAAAAACCTCTGCCTGAAAAAATTCAAGCAAAGGTCTTGCTCGGATAACTCCGCAGGTGCAGCGGGTTTGGAATATCCCGTGATGTCGCCACACCTGTCCCAGCTACTCCCCAATGCTGAAATCAAGGAAATCTTATTTTTTCTAAAAAAAATTATAAAATTTCTTTTGTTATATTGCAAGTAAAATTTTGTTAGTTCATAAGTAAAAAAATTTTTGTATATATAAGAAAATCTTTTAAAATCCTTAAGTAAATGCTTGCCCTCAAATTGACTATTGGTACTTTTAATAAATTATCTACAAACCTTATATTTATACCGCCTGGCATGGACAACAAAAATCTGTGGTTTGGCTTAACAACAGAATCTGTATAGTTTTACTATACCTTCATTACTATCCAAAAGAATATGTAAAAAACCATTCTAATCTAATAGAAGAAAGGTTTTTCTGTATTTTTGTAGAATATATCCCTTTCAAGGGTTCTCTCATTAAGGGGGTTGATTATTTAAAGGGGGAGGATTTTTTAAACGAGAAAAACAAAAAGCACAGGATATATTGTGCTCAGGTAAAAAGGAGGTAAAAATTTGAGAAAAAGATTCTTTATTATTTTTACCATTATTTTATGTTCCCTGGCATTAATAGCAGCTGGGTGCAACAGTTCCCAAAGCTCATCACAAGATGAAGACACAATAAAAATCGGTTTTCTCGGTGGTAAAACCGGCAACCACGCCCATTACGGAATTGAAACCCTGAAAGGCATGGAAATGGCTGTTGAGGAAATTAACAAAGCAGGTGGCGTGTTAGGGAAAAAACTGGAGATCGTAGAAGGTGACCACGGCAGCAACATTTCACAAGCGGTCAGTGTTACTCAAAAATTAATCACACAGGGTGTTGCAGCCATTGTAGGGGATCCAACTACAGGGATCACAAAATCTGTGGCACCCATCTGCCAGCAAAACAAAATCGTCCTGATGTCTGCTGGTGCTGTGGGAACCGGAGTACTGGAGATCGGTGATTACATTTTCCGAGACTGCCTGCCTGATGTGGTAGCCGCTCCAGGTCAGGTAAAATACCTGAAGGAAGAGTTAGGTTGGGACAAGATAGCACTGGTAACAACTACAGGTCTCGACTACAGTGAATCTTTAACAGACATTTTCAAACCGGCCTTGGCCAAGTATGGAATTGAGATTGTAGCAGAAGAAACAATTATGGAGGGAGATACCAACTTCAGCGCTGTTGTAACCTCCCTATCCACAAAAGAATTTGATGGAGTTATTTTTACCGGTTATTACACAGAAGGTGCACTGTTTTTAAAAGAGATGCGTAAACAGGGTTTAAAACAGGTAATAGCAGGCGGTGACGGACTGCTGGGCAAAGAACTGTATGAGTTGGGCGGTGAAGCAGCAGAAGGCAGTATGGTTTATACCGGATTTGCGGTAGATTTGGAAAGAGCCTCTGAAAAGACAAAGGCATTTATTGAAAAATATAAAGCAAAAAACAACAACAAACTTCCGGACATGTTTGCTGCTCAGGGTTATGACGCTGTCATGTGGCTGGCAGATGCTATGAAGGAAGCAAACAGCAGTGACCCCACCGTTTACCGGGAAGCCCTGGCCAAAACCAAGGACTGGGAAGGTGTTACCGGTACAATTACCCTGGATGAAAACAGAGAGCCCATTAAAAGCCCTGTTTATATTTTAGAAGTCAAGAATGGTCAGTTTGTAGTAAAAGCTGCAATCGATGTCTAACTATCATTAGTAGCTTTCCCGTAAGAGAGCGGGAACTATACTCAGCAAATGTTGTTAAGTTTTCAGTGCAGGCAGGAGAACCCTCCTCTCTTGCCTGCGCTTTAAACTAATTGGAAGGCGGATTAATATAAATGGAACAGATCCAGACTTTTTTTCAGCTTCTGCCGCAGCAGTTAGTTAACGGCATCACGCTGGGGGCAACCTATGCCCTGATTGCCCTCGGCTACACAATGGTTTATGGAATTATTCAGCTTATTAACTTCGCCCACGGGGAAGTTTATATGATTGGCGCCTTCGTTGGGCTGCTCATGGTTGTCTATTTTAAGGTAAACTTTTTTGTCGCCATTTTATGCGCAATATTGGTATGTGTTCCTCTAGCCGTCCTAATTGAGAGGGTGGCTTACCGCCCTTTGCGCGGTTCCACCCGCCTCGCCCCTTTGATTTCTGCCCTGGGTGTTTCTCTTTTTTTGCAAACCCTGATGACCCTGCTCATGGGGCCAAACGCTCAAGGCTTCCCACAAATAGTTAAGGACACCATCTACACTGTGGGAACAGTAAAATTCTCGCTGGTGCAGGTGGTTATCCTGGTGGTGTCAAGTACATTAATGGTGACACTCCATATGATCGTTAAGTTTACCAAAGTAGGCAAAGCCATGCGGGCCACATCGGAAAGCTATGAAACTGCCAATCTGATGGGGATCAATATCAACCGGATTATCTCCTTTACCTTTGCCATTGGCGCTGCCCTAGCAGGAGCAGGCGGCGTCTTGGTTGGGATGTACTTCAACTCTATACATCCTATGATGGGAGTTATCGTCGGTTTGAAATGCTTCTGTGCTGCTGTCCTAGGAGGTATTGGCAGCATCCCGGGTGCCATGCTCGGCGGAGTTTTTCTGGGTGTAGCTGAAGTAATGGGGGTAGCATTGGGATTTGGCACTTATCGTGATGCCATCGCCTTTGCACTGCTGATTTTAGTGCTTTTGCTCAAACCTACAGGGATTCTGGGAAAACCCATACAAAGGAAGGTGTAGGCATCATGGAATCAATAATTGGCTTTTTTAACGATCCCTATATCAACCAGGTACTAACCCTAACAGGTGTTTACTTGATAACAGCACTGGGCCTCCACTTGATAACAGGTATTACAGGTCAGTTTTCCTTCGGCCATGCCGGATTCATGAGTATCGGTGCATATACCGCTGCCTTGCTCTCCCTGCACCTGGATACACCCTTTATCCTCAATGTATTTATTGGAGGGCTTGCCGCAGGCCTTGCAGGAATGCTGCTGGGGTTCCCCTCCCTCCGTTTGACCGGTGATTACCTGGGGATTACCACCCTGGGTTTTGCCGAAATCGTCAGAATCGTTTTTATCAACCTGGATATCACAGGGGGAGCCCGGGGTCTAGCCGGAATCCCAAAAAATACTAATCTCACTATAGTGCTGCTGCTGGTAGTTCTTTCGATCATCTGTATGTATAGGATTCACAACTCCCGTTTTGGGCGCGCCCTGACAGCCATCAGAGAGGATGAACTAGCAGCAGAAGCCATAGGTATTAATACCCTGATCTATAAGGTTAAAGCCTTCGCAACAGGTACCTTTTTTGCTGGTATCGGCGGCGGTCTATACGCACATCTGATCCAGTATCTGAACCCATCGGATTTTGGAGTATCCAGGTCCTTCGAACTGTTAAACTTTGTGGTGCTAGGGGGTTTGGGAAGCGTACCGGGAACAATCCTGGGCACCACAGTGCTCACACTAGCTCCTGAATTCTTACGCTTTGTTAAAGAATACCGGATGCTCATCTACAGCGCTTTGATGGTGACCATGATGATCTTCCGCCCTCACGGACTTTTAGGTGGTGTCAACTTCCGGAAGCTATTTTTAGATCTTGTCAACCGGAGGCTGGCACGATTGGCTAAAACCAAGGATGTAGGGGGTAAATAGCAAAAATGACCGCACTTCTGGAACTACAAAATATTACAATTCAGTTCGGTGGCCTCATGGCAGTAGACCATGTCAGCTTAAAAGTAGAAAAAGGGTGGATCAGCGCCCTCATCGGCCCTAATGGCGCAGGAAAGAGCACCATTTTCAACATGATTTCCGGACTATATAAACCAACATCAGGGAAAGTCTATTTCAACGGCAAGGATATTACCGGGCAAAAAGCCTATAAAATTACTTCACTGGGAATTGCCCGTACTTTTCAGAACATCCGTCTCTTCAAGAATTTATCTGTGCTTGATAATGTCAAGATTGGGCGGCATTGCCGGGGCTCCTCCGGCCTAATCGGGGCAATTGCCCACTTTCCCCGTACGAAAGCAGAAGAAAAAGAAATTGAGGAAAAGGCACATGAAGCCCTAGAGGTAGTTGATCTGCTGGATAAAAAGGATGAATTGGCAAAAAACCTTCCCTACGGGGAACAGCGCCGCTTGGAGATTGCCCGAGCACTGGCAGCAGACCCTGTCCTCCTGCTCCTGGATGAACCGGCAGCCGGTATGAATCCCCAAGAAAAACAAACCCTGATGCAGATGGTACAGAACATCAGGGAAAAAGGCATCACCATCATGCTGGTTGAACACGATATGAGCTTTGTCATGAACATTTCAGATCATGTGGATGTTCTCAATTACGGCCAAAAGATCGCTTCAGGAACCCCATCAGAGGTGCAGCATAACCCAGATGTAATCGAGGCCTATCTGGGGAAAGAGATAGATTGACCATCGCCCCGCACCCCTCACTACCCAGCGGTTATATTATTCCATTATCAGTACCTAATGATAACCACCTTTATCAAGTGGACTAAGTTTATTGATAACTGAGGCTAGTCTACAAATCAGCATACCAGCCTGTCATTACATGTCAGTTAATTTTAAGATCTAACTGGTTCATGAAGGATTAATTTTTAATATTTTGCAGGATATGACATTGAAGTAAATATATTATAACTATCTCCAACCTTTGGAGAAAAAGGAGGAACCGTTTAATGAAGGGTTGGGAGTTCACAGACACAAATATTCCACTCAAGTTGGTGGAGAAGCCAGATCCAGTAGCTAAGCCAGGTTTTGTTGTTATCGATGTCAAAGCTGCTGGATTATGCCACTCAGATGTTGCAGCTTTAGAGGATCCAGGATGGATAGGTATTATCACCGCTCATCCCATGTATATGGGACATGAAAATGCCGGTGTTATTACTGAGATCGGCGAAGGTGTCGAAGGATTCAAAGTGGGAGATCGGGTAGGAGTCTGTCCCATATCGGCAAAACTCAGCGCCGAGACTGGACGCTCCTGGGCGGTCGGTTACCAATGTGACGGCGGTTATGCGACCAAATGTATGGTTCCGGAAGACTGCCTGGTCCCACTGCCTGATAATGTAAGTTTCGTTGAAGGTGCAGCGGCTACTGATGCAGGCATGACATCTTATCACGCCTTGTACGTAGCCGGCGGTGCCAAGCCGGGTATGAAAATCGGCATTATCGCCGCCTCATCTGCTGTGATGATTTTGTCCTTAACCGATGATGTGACATAGGCATTGATGATTAATATGGACACCA